>OGIX01000376.1_pt1 | contig 36869 bp, 26 predicted proteins | sample 1571901 | NCBI WGS metagenome assembly OGIX01 (sample SAMEA2582102, study PRJEB24529) | metagenome | biome: Human gut stool | place: China | collected 2011
AATACACGCTCCCCCCGGCCATGCAAAGGTAAGCACAAAAGGAGGAAAATGCAAACCAATGGCGAATTTCCTTGACAGCTCCGGCAAGCACAACACAAGACCGGAAAACGGAAAGACTATCAATGCCCGACAAAAGCCAAGAACAGTACAGACACTCACACGGAAGCAGATAAAACGTTAAAAAAACAAAGACAAACGAAAAAGGCCCGATAAAAAACACAGAAAGAGAACTTGAAAGACCGACATTTTTGTAACTTTGCGGACAAATATGAGGGCCAAATCCCTACAACAGAGCGTTATAAAAAGATGAGCATAAAAAGCATGATAGTGGCAATCGGGTTGCTGGCCGGTCTTCCGGCACAGGCCCAGATGCACCGCTACGACACCAGCTTCACGGTTTCGCAACACCACTTTGTCGACACCATCCCTCTGGAATTCGACGATGACCAACTCTATGTGCCCATACGGATCGGCGAGAAGACCTACCGGTTTAATCTTGATACGGGGTCGAGCCAAGGTATGCTATATTATGGCACGCGCGTGCCGGTGGTCAAGGAACTCGGCCATGTGGTTTCATACGATGCCAATGGCGTGGCCGACACCACTCTCGTGGTGCAACTGCCTGAAATGCAGTTGGGCAGACTGACCATAGCAGGCTACGTGGCCGCCGTGAAATCACGCAAAGTCTATCGTAACAACTTCGACGGCATCATCGGATTCGATCTTTTCAATAAAGGCGTTGCGGGCAAGATAGACCCCAAGAGAAAAAGCCTGATACTCACAGACATCAAAGGTTACTTCGACAACGAACCGGGACACACGCTGAAATATAAATTGGTCAGATTTGTGCCCTACGTGCTCGTAAGTCCGTTCATGCGCCACACCGACCTCGCCCTGTTTGACACCGGTGCCCGCCAACTCTACCAGATGAACCGCGAACACTTCTTCGACCACCGATACAAAAGCAAGCAAGTGAATGCACAGGTGGAGGGAGAGGCCCGCGGCAACTTCGCCATAGGCACGAACAGCACGGAAAAACAAGACATCGTGTATTTTCTAAACCTTGACCGGTTGAAATGGGACGACTTTTCCTTCGCCCGGGTGCGCGCCATCACCACCCAAGGCGACTCGCGCATCGGCGCCCAGTTGTTCAATTACGGCAGTGTGGTGGTGAATCCGTGGAAGAAGCAGCTCACATTCTCCCCCTACAACGGGGCTGACAGCGTGAGTGTGAGCAACAGACAGTTCGGGGTGGCCTTTATCGATAAGGATGACCGAGCCGCCATCGGCCTCATCTGGCACAAGAGCGATGCCTACAAGAACGGCATGAGACAGGGAGACATTGTGCTGAAAATCAACGACGAGCCCATCGACTCCTACCGCAAATTTACAGCCTACCGGTTTGCCGACGGGCACACTTACAAGTTTGTGCTGCGCGACAGGCGCGGTTTCGACAAAGAAGTGAGCGTGACCCGTTAGCCACCAAATCATCCCATCAATCATCAACAAACATGGAATCATTGAAGAGAATCTTCCGCATCGGCAAAGGCCCGTCGAGCAGCCACACGATGGGCCCACAACAGGCCGCCCAAATCTTTGCCAACAGCCATCCCAAAGCCAAGGCTTTTGAGGTGACCCTATACGGCAGCCTCGCCGCCACAGGCAAGGGGCACATGACCGACGTGACCATCAAGGCTGTGCTCGAACCGATAGCCCCCGTGGAAATCGTGTGGAAAGCCGACATCGTACTCCCTTTCCACACCAACGGCATGGTGTTCAAATCTTTTAACGGAGCCCACCACGTGACCGACGAATGGACGGTCTACAGCATCGGTGGAGGTGCCCTCTCGGAGGGCAAAGGCAAAGACGACCTGTTCTATTCGCCCTCGGTGTACCAGCTGCACACGCTCAAGGAAATACAGCAATGGTGTGAAGACAGCGGTAAAAGCTACTGGCAATATGTGGACGAATGTGAGGGGGCAGAGATTTGGGACTATCTGCGCACTGTGTGGCAAACCATGCAGGAAGCCATTGAGCGCGGACTCGACCACGAGGGACGACTGCCCGGACCACTCAACTTGGCACGCAAAGCCCCCAACTACTACATCAAGGCACGCGGTTACAAGCACTCGTTGCAAAGCCGCGGACTGGTCTACGCCTACGCACTGGCCGTGAGCGAGGAGAATGCCTCGGGGGGCACCATCGTCACCGCCCCCACCTGCGGAGCCTGCGGCGTGGTGCCGGCCGTGCTCTACCAACTGGCCAAAGGCCACGAGTTCAGCGAGTCGAAGATGCTCCATGCTTTGGCCACTGCCGGACTGTTTGGCAACATCGTCAAGTTCAACGCCTCCATATCAGGGGCCGAAGTAGGTTGCCAAGGCGAGGTGGGCGTGGCCTGCGCCATGGCCTCGGCAGCAGCGTGCCAACTCTTCGGCGGGAGTCCGTCGCAAATAGAATATGCTGCAGAAATGGGCCTGGAACACCACCTCGGCATGACCTGCGACCCCGTGTGCGGACTGGTGCAGATACCCTGCATCGAGCGCAATGCCTTTGCCGCCTGCCGAGCCCTCGATGCCCAACTCTACGCCTCGTTCAGCGACGGCCGCCACCGCGTGTCGTTCGACCATGTGGTGGAAGTAATGAAACAAACCGGGCACGACCTGCCCTCACTCTACAAAGAAACGGGCATCGGAGGACTGGCCAAAGACTACGACCTGTTGAGAAAGGCAGGATGTTCCTGAACCACAAACACCATACGAAGATGGCTATTAAAGCACTGTTTTTCGACATCGACGGCACACTGGTGAGCTTCAAGACCCACCGCATACCGTCCTCCACGGTGGACGCCCTGCGCCGGGCCAAAGCCAATGGCGTGAAAATATACATCTCCACGGGCCGCCCCGTGGGATTCATCACCAATCTGGGACAGATAGCCGGGCTCATCGACGGCTACATCACCACTAACGGAGCTCTCTGTTTCATCGGCCACAACACCGTCTGCCGGCACGAGATAGCCCACTCTGACGTGGACACCATCTTGCAAGCCTGCGCCCACAGCCGGAGACCGGCCATCGTGGTAGGCGAGCGCGACATTGCCGTGTACCAACACCAATCCATTGTGGACAAGGTGTTTCGTGACGGGTTGGGACTCCATGACTTCCGCTTTGCCGACCTCGACATCGTGATGCGGCAACCCATCTTGCAGGTGACACCCTTCATCACGGCAGAAAAGGAAGTGGAACTGATGGCCACCATCAGCGACTGCACAAGCGGCCGGTGGTCTCCCGAGTTCACCGACATCACCCAACGAGAAGCCGACAAAGGCAAAGGACTACTTGCCATGACGGCCCACTTGGGACTGCACACAGACGAGACAATGGCTTTCGGTGACGGCGGCAATGACATCAGCATCATCCGCCGGGCAGGCATCGGAGTGGCTATGGGCAATGGCGGAGAGCGGGTGAAAGCCGAAGCCGATTTCGTGACCACCTCCGTGGACGATGAAGGCGTCAGACACGCACTCTGCCACTACGGTGTGATTTAGCCCCGGAAGGCTTCCACTGTCTTCCCAGACTGTCCATTGACAAATCTTCGACAAAGCAGATAAAACTACACTTATACCATTTAGAAAATGCCATCAAGATTATGAAAAAAGTTATACTTCGAAAACTCTTGGTGCTGCTGGCGGCAATAACCATACCAGCCCATGCAGCGGGAACTTTGATTGTCGTATCCAACAACAGCGATGTCCAGCGACACGAACTGATAGAACTTAACTTGGATGCGCTCCGGAAACATGCCGGGCTGGCTGAATCGGAAACTTTTCTGATCAAGAACACGCTCGGGCAGGAACTTCCCTACCAGCTTTCACACGACGGACAGCTACTGATGGAAGTAAGCGTGCAACCTCATGCCAAGGCGACCTATCAAGTGATGAAAGGTACTCCGCAGCCCATGAGAACCTATGTCTGCGGAAAGATGTACCCCCTGCGCAAAGATGACATTGCATGGGAAAACGATCGTTGCGCCTATCGCGTTTATGGGCCGGCCTTGCAACGGACGGGAGAGAAATCATACGGTATCGATGTGTGGGTGAAGAACATGCCCTACCCTGTCGTGGAAAAACGCTACGAGATAGACCACAAGGGGAATCTCTTGGCTGACTCCCTCAAGAGCGTGGGTCTGGAAATGCTGAATGACTCTGTGGACAAAGCCACCTCGTTTCATCTCGATCATGGAGAGGGAATGGACGCATACGCAGTCGGTCCGACCCTCGGGTGCGGTACACCGGCCTTGATGAATGGCCGGACGATGATTTTCCCCTACTGCTATGAGCGTTACCGCATCTTGGACAACGGTCCCCTGAGGTTTACGGTAGAACTGGACTATGCGCCCAACAAGGACGGAGTAGTGGAACACCGGCGGATAAGCTTGGACAAAGGTGCGCATTTCAACCGCATGACAGTGTGGTATGAACACATTCGGCAACCCTTGACACTGGCTACAGGAGTGGTGCTCCACAAGACCGGCGACCTGAAAGTCGGCAGCGACTACATTTGCTATGCAGACCCGACCGACAGACCGGATGTCCACAACTCGCAGATCTATGTGGGGGTGCTGTTTCCCGAAGGAGCAAACAAAACCTTTGTCACCGAAGACAAAAGCCACGCTATAGGCATGATAGACAACTATAAGGGGAAAGAATATACCTATTATTTCGGGGCAGCATGGAGCAATTACGACATCCGCAACTTCGCCCAGTGGGCACTTGAGACCGAGTCGTTCCTCCAAGCCTTGCGCCAGCCCCTCACCGTCACCCTCCGTTGAAGGAATGGAGAGGTTGTCAAATCCCCCCTCCCTTGACACGCCCACGATGTTCTTTCGACATCAATCTGAATATCAGCACCTCCAAATCAGATACATTTTAGGCGCAAATTCTTCTATGAGGATTTGCGCCCAAAGCTTTCAACTGTCAGGGAATCTACAAGCTATCTGAAATTAAGAATGTTTTCATTTATCTACGATCGGTTTCTGAAACAGTTTTTTATATCGAACTAATGCTTCTACATAATAGTAGTCGGCATAAGTAAGGGGAACGTCCACTTCCGTTCCTTTTGGATAGTTGCCGACAGAATGTTTGAGAATAAATCCCCCATTAGTCCCTTTCTTCGCCAGATACTCATCAGATGTGAGTGACCGCAACTGCATACCTGCCATATTCAAACACTGCTTGGAAAAGTCAGGAGACTCTTTTGTCAAACAACTTAATTCTATGAAAGCTGCAGCCATAATGGCAGCTGCGGAAGCATCGCGCTTGGCATGAGGTATGTCGGGAGCATTGAAATCCCAATAAGGGATCTTGTCTTTAGGCATATTAGGATGCGACATAATGAAACGGGCAATACCTTTGGCATGGTTCAAATAAACGGAATCTCCCGTTTCGCGAAACATCATTGTATAACCATAGAGTCCCCAAGCCTGCCCACGTGCCCAAGCCGACTCATGTGCATATCCTTGATGGGTATTTTTCTTTTCCACCAGGCCTGTACGAGGATCGTAGGACACGACATGATAGGAACTAAAGTCGTGCCGGAAATGATTTTTCATCGTTAGCCGGGCATGGCTGGAAGCTATTTTAGCAAACTTGGCACTATCGGAATGCCGGGCAGCCCACTCCAATAATTCCAAGTTCATCATATTATCAATGATGACAGGATACTGCCACTTATCTGTCTTAGTGTCCCAAGAACGAATAAGCCCCACTACCGGATTAAAGCGAGTGGACAGAGACTGTGCTCCATTAAGCAAGACCGGAACATAGTTTGCTGAGTGAGTCAAACGATAGGCATTCCCAAAACTGCACATCAAAATAAAACCTATATCGTGATTATCGGTCGTGTATTGTTGTTCTGCAACACGTTGGGTATAAATCTCCGCATATCTTTTTAGTTTTGGACTGCCTGTTGCCTCATAGAGATACCACAGCTCTCCCGGAAAAAATCCGCTGCACCACCAATGCGAATCGGATTTGACAAGCCCGGTTTGTTTAGTGTAACTCCTTGGCAGACTGTCATGGTCGGCCTCCATAGCCTTGGCAAGAAATTCCGTCTGCTCGACCGAACGTTTGATGCCTTTGTTGATGACAGCCTGCATCCCATCATATTGTTTGCAGCCGGAAAGAAACACTGCCAAGCACGCTATAAATAATATTTTCTTCATGAGCATATCTAATGAATTATTATTCTGGCATTAACTTAACTCGAAACGTATATTGGCTGTTGGCCGGTAGCACAGATTCAAATCCAACAAGCACTGTACCGGGATTTGGGGCATCGTAAGAAGTTGTGGGAGCAGTGCTCCATGTCCGTAAGCGTACTTTAACGGGCGCACTTATTTCCATGACCAAACGCTTTCCATTACGGTTGAGTACCATTTTATTCTTCCCTTTCAATTCTGCATTGGCAGGGGTCAACATCGTCCAACGCATTGTAGTGGGCTTTTCATTGGTACGAATATCATCGTTCACCAATACATATTGTTCTTCCACTATTTCGACCCGACGCTTGGCTGACTTTACCTGTCCCGCATAAACAGGGGTCAAATCTGCTGATGCTGAAAGATGATCGAATGACGAGGAAGTGCCATCCAGACATACGTAGCCTTCCACCCGTTGTAGACGATTGTCAAAGGTAAGTGTATTGTGGGCCAAGTTATTATAGCGGAAAACTTTCCAACGGTCTGAATTCTGTGCCTTATTCCATATATCCAGCCCCAATGATTCCAACGAATTGTAATCCTGCCGCCCAAAATCCATCGCCCAACGCTCTCCATTGGCCACCATCACGAAAGAGCCAGCATCCAAATGAGCATGACTCGAAGTGGCAGTTCCACCCTTGAAAGCAAGGTAAATGGCCTTCTTATCATTCCAAGAAGTACGCATAAGAGCAACAGGTGTCATGGCAGCAGGTGAAATCCAAGTCTTTTGCAGCGGTTCAGGCAGATTGTACATGTCCACACCGCCCCCCCATAACAAGGCGAGTGTGAAGAAACGATAATCCATCAACTTCTTTTTACTGCCATTCTTGAAAAGACTGCGCTCATTCCACAGCAATGAGAGATCTTTATTCCGCTTAGCCAGCCAAAACATAGCAGGACTCATCCTACCGGAATCTTTGTTGTCGCCATAGTTGAACGAGTCATGATCAGGAGCCACCATGTGAAGGATGAACCCCGCTGTCGCCAAGAATCCCTTCTGTTTAAGCAGGTTAAAATCGGTACCAAAACATTTCTCCAAAGCATCAATGAGCATAACATTATAGGTAGTTCCAAATCCCCAATAAGAATATCCCTCCGGATAGGCTCCGTCAGGGCCGTAGTTTTTCATCGGCCTATGTATGGAAGAAATGGAACGCTGAATAACACTATCAGCTAAAGATGGAACATCCTCGTAAATGGCAAGTGCTCCATAAGCCATAGCCGTATTGCAAACTTGGTTCCAATTATTCTCCCTTTCTAGCCAGTCATTATACCGAACATCAAAAGAAGGTTTCAGGCCTTTGGTAAGAATAGCCTGCCGAATAGTGGCTTTTGTAGCATTACTCATCATGCCAAACAGCCAGTCATAACCAATGGCGACAGCCGTTGTCATCTCCGCGACATCCAAATAGTGACTTGGATTCCAGTCGGAAAAGGCCGAAACTGCAAGCAACTCCTGCTCTGCCCGTTGACCATAGCAGCTATCTCCCGTCATACGATAGGCATAACCAAGCAGCAGAATACGGCGTAATGTCTCCCTGGAAACATCCAACAAACGCCGTCCTGTCACAATACGTTGAGGTGCAGGCAACGACAACGCTTCATTTGCAGCTTCCATAAGCAGGCTGTCTATCTGTTTCCAAAAGCGATCTTTTCTTATAGCTGCCCTTACAGATGCTTCATCGGTCTTGCCCATCAGCAAACGAGGATGAGAGGCTTTCATCTGAACATCTTTTAAAATATCTTGAGCTTGTATTTCAGAAGACAAACCCAAAAACAGGGCAACCAGGAAAACCTTCAAACATAAATATTTATACAATAGATTCGTCATGGACTTATTGTTCAATTAGTGAATATTTAGCATACTATTTTTCTATTGATTCCATACGGGAGCACCTAAAGGGCCTTGCGTAGTAGAAGCCGTGGCAGAGGTGGACGAAGGAGAATACCTGAACGTGAATGTCTCACCATTAGTAACCCCATCCATTCCATTCTCGTCTACATAAAAAGGCAAATCTGCCCAAGGAGACATACCTGTATTCAACACCTCAAAGAATTTTTCTATATAAGTCATTGGAAGCGGAGATGCACCATCAAATGTCAAGACCTCAGAGATATTGTTCTCGTAGACCAGACGGCCATCGGCAATCATAGCCTGAGCAACAGAATTGAGAGGGACGCGCTCTATATTACCGGGATACTTGACATAGAGTGCCTTGATTTTCGGATCTGTATATACATTATTGTTACGGATACAAATGCGAATATCCATAGGATGATAGGCACCACCGTCTGCCAACTCTCTCAATTCCCAAAAAGCACCGGGGGAGTCTGCTTTATAACCGGCCTTCCACCCTACATTGGCAAAAATATTGTTTTCTATGTAAGCCTTCATGGCATAGTCAATACGGAAATGGTAGCCTACATTATAAATCGTATTGTTCTTCAGTTCTACATAATTGGCTACAGCACCATCGAAACGAATGAGATGACCTGTAAGGTTATAAATGGTGCTGTTGATGATAGAGAGTGTATCAGGAGCATTTCCCCGAGAATCGAACAAACGCCCGTTGGCCGGATCTGAGGTCAGTGCAAAATTGCGAAAAGTCGAGTTGTCTATATACACCTTGCTGCCACTATTGTCTGTGCGTATACAGAAATTACGACAGTTTTCAACAAAACATCCTTCGAAACGCAATCTCAAATTTTTCTTGTCCAAACGGAAGAGACGCTGCATGATGTTGTTGGAAGCAGCATCTTTTCCGTTAAAATATACATTCTTAAAAGTAACATTACCTTCAAAACGCAACATGTCGGAATTGAGAGCACCCTGTGCATCTGATACAGGTTGAATTGTAGGAAGTGCTCCAGACCCGTATGTAGCTCTAATGGTAACATGATTTGAAATGACATTCTTACCCTCCAGATAATAAACTCCACCGCGCTCCAACTCATAAATGGCATCGCCGTTTTCCTTTATGGCTTTCGGGAGAGAATTTACTCTCGTCACTCCATCGTCCGGTTCAACCCGCACAACCTTTTGTCCCGTTTGTGGAATGGTAATATGCTCCTCCTCAAACGTATCTTTTGGTTCACATCCGGACAACAACAATACAGCCATTATTCCAAGAAACAACTTGACGGAAGTCTTATCAAGTTTCCAATATCTGATTTCTGCTGTCTTATGAGACAATCCTGATTTCGTCTTCATTTTAGAATTCCTTTCTCTTATTTTAATATAATGTCAATACCGGATCCCACTATTTAAATATATCATACTTCACGCCTATATAGAAAGAAGAACCATATATCTCAACACTGGAAGGATAACCCGTGACATTTCTCTCCTTACTGTCAGACCAATTAAAAATGTTGGATGCACTTGCATAGACGTAAAGCTGCCTGTTGATACGCTGTTTCAGTTGGAGATCCCATTTGGAGAATGCCCTTGTTGATTCGACATCAGCTCCGTCCGCCCGATGCTGTTCAGCCACAAGGATATTGCCTTGATAAGTGTAAGACAAACGACCTGAGAAACCTTTATAATCATATCCTAACGAGAAATTGGCCAAGAAAGATGGTTGTTTGAGCAGACGGTCATAATAAACTGTATCTCTGTTTACGGGCAAGAAAGGCTTACTGCCATCACCCACTACATAATCGGGATTCTTCACACGAGACTTGGTCGTCTCAAAATAGCCCATTTTAGAATCCATCAATGTAATGTTGGCACCTAAGACAACACCTTTAAGCAAGCCCGGAAGCTGACGCAGCTGTGTCTGGATGTCAACTTCGATACCCTTAATTGTCGCATCATAAGGACTATTGAGCGAATAAGTAATACCGGAACCGACCAAGCTCGAAGCCAATCCGAAGTTGGCCGGATCTGTGGCAGTCCCTTCAAGCAAATAAGCCGAACGTGTATATATGAAATTTTTGATCTTTTTATAGAATCCGCCCACAGTGAACAAACCTATTTTAGGATTGTAGAACGAAATGATGGCATCAAAGTTCTTGGACAAAGCCGGTCTCAGATTGGTTCGGTTATACACCACTTCTCCAATGGTAGACTTGATGATGGTACGTGGAGCCAACAAGTCATAATCCGGACGCGATAGGGTTTCCGTATAAGCCAACCTGACATCAAGGTTGTCTAAGGGCTTTATCTTCAAATGGATTTGTGGCAACCAATACCCAAAAGAGTTTTTGTCGGTGGTCTTGGTATAGTCAAATGCCAATTCCTGTGTCTCATCGTCAGGCACATTGACACCACTATATGCTCCATAACGCATATTGGTATGGTCATAGCGAATTCCGGGAATAAAAGTAATATACTTGCCAAAGTTGAACTCACCCATGACATATGCTGCCGTGAGCCGTTCATGCCCGTCGTAATCCTTCTGAATTTTGGTGGTGAGAATCGGCCGATAAATTTCAGAATTGACATGATAGAAATCCTTCATAACATCTTGATTGAGCGCAAAGGAGAAGTCAAGATTGTCATAACGGTTGCTCAGAAAGTCATGATGCTTGAATTTGCCATCCAAAAAGTCCGAGATACCAACATAACGGCGATCATAGCCCGAACGTGTAATATCAGGCATATTAGCATAAACGAGTTCTGCGTTTTGATCAAGCCGCCGATAGTTCCGATTTGTGAGCCGCTCACGATCTTTTTGACGATACTTGCCTCCTATTTTGATATACCCATTAAAATATTTTCCAAAATCAAATGACTTCTTCCAATCCAGCCATGCACTATATTCCTTTTCCGTAGTACGTTCGGTATTGAATGTCCCGTCATAGAGATAATACTGTGTGATATCAGACTCGTTCACATTGCCCGGTGCCGACACCAAATGTGGCGGAAGAGTGCCCAATGCGTTGATGTCAACCGTGAATGGAGTGTTCATCCTATACTCCAAACGATGCTCATAAGGGGTCTTTTGCCTTGCCTCACTGCGGCCTACCCCCCAACTTAACGTTGAATTCCAAAAATCATGGTCACCTTGGAGTATGTTTGTCAACACGCTACTACGTATGTCGCCATCCGTCTGTGCATAACGCAAGCGCCCACCCTCAAGATCGTAGCGTTTCTCCCGGATATCCCTGTCACGGCTGAGCGCACTAAACAGATTATACATCTTTATTTTGGAACCACGCCCTATATTAAAGTCAAGATTCAGATTGACATTATATCGATTTCGCTTTTCAAGATTAGATTGCAAGCGTGTACTTGTAATCCATGGCTTGGTATAAGGCAAGCCTTCGGTCGGCGTATTGCCATTAACCTTATAAGCAGCGATAAAACGGTCGTTACTTCGATCGGTCTGTTCTGCACTGGCCGTAAAGATAAGCCCCAAGCGGTCGTTAAAGAGACGATTGCTCGCCAAGATATTTCCCTTGACATTGCCAACACCATTGATTTGAGAGTGATAACCGGTCTGTCCGGTTACATTCAATTTAAGCCCCTTGGGAGCATCTTTCATGATAAGATTTACCGTGCCACCCAATCCGTCAGCATCCTTGTCGGCCGTATTGGCTTTCAGCACCTCAGCTCCACCAACAATCTCGGGGGAAATCATATTCAAATCCGAACTGCGGTCACTGGAACTGGTGGAGGGAGAATTCATGCCATTGATAGCGACTGAATTGTATTTGGGATCCAGACCGCGAATAATAATTTTCTGTCCTTCCCCTCCATCGCGCTCAACCATCAGCCCCGGTAAACGACCGATAGCGTCAGCAACATTTACATCGGGCAATTCGCTAAGTTTCTCACCGGATACAGCACTGATAATTCCTGAGGCATTGAGTTGTCTGTTGATGGCTGCCGTCTGCCCCTTGGCTTGGGCACTGACGACCACCTCGGCCCCTAATATACTCGCAGGCTGCATATTGACGTTCATGGTGCGCGTTTCATTATCTCTCACGACAACTTCCATCGTCTTACTTTCGTAGCCCACGAAAGAAAATTGCACTTCGTTCTTTCCCCTCGGTACAGACAACAACGTATATCTTCCGTTGATGTCTGTGATGGTTTTGTTGTTTGTACCTTTCAACCAAACAGTGGTACCCGGCAGGAAAGCTTTATCTTCGTCTACCACAACACCTGTGATAATAGCATTCTGTGCCATTGCATGAAAGCAAACTGCTAACATATACAGGATAACAAATAGTCGCTTTTTGGTTTTCATATCAGGTTTTTTAATGTTTTTAGATTATTGTGTTTAATATCAATCGGAATCGCCACGGAGCTCGGACAATACCACTTTGCCCTCTTTCATCAGATGCTTAAATTCTTTCTTCGCCTTCGCCAACTGTCTGACAAAACCTTTGTCGGCATGTAGCCGTGCCACGACAGCACTTGCTACCAAGCGAGCCGCATCCACATCACTCTGAAAATGATATCCGCAAATAACCCTGCTCTCCCCCATTTCGTATCCTCGCTTTAAGATTTCATTTTGTCTATCGACATTTATCTCGGCCAGCACCAAAGCTGTGGCCCAACCTATGGCTGTGTGTCCGGATGGATAGGAACCATTAGAAGCCAGCTCTTGTTGCTGGGCAGGATTACAGGTCGGTTCATTGTAATATGCAAACGGTCGTACCCGCATATAATGTTTTTTTGCCAATCTGGTGGACAAATCTCCGGCATCCTCACGCATTTTAAGAACCAACCGGTATATTTCCGGAGTCTGATCTTTCGATATCCGAATGCCAAATGACTCTGAAAAAGCCTGCGGCACTCCTTCACCTTCAACATTGGCATCTGCTGCTGCCTGCTCTCCTCGGAGAGTTTCACGTTGGCTCTTTCCCCACAGATAACGTTCTTCGTCATACTTAAAGAGCGCACTGCCTTGCTCGGGTGGAGCAGGAAGCAGCTCCAGACTGTTGACCACATCTTCTGCTTTCAGGAAATAACTTTCAGGGTGTGTCCTGACATCTTTACTTTCTGTTTGTGCGTAGGTGCCAACAACACAGTTGAGGAATAAAAAGACGATTATCCTCCTCAACCGAAAACGGTTACCGATCTTATCAGTCTGTGTTTTCTGCTTTTCGTTTGATATTGACCCTTTCATTTTTATTCAAGGTAAATTAAATGGTTATAGTAATCAATTATTCGGTAATAATGCTTTAGGTATGTCACAAAGATAGATAAAAAGAGACACAAAAAAAGGTTGCATTCCATTATTTCGTACAAAATAAACAATGCAACCTTTTGCAACTTTCTATTCTAAAGTACATGTAAAGAGGCTGTTACAAAGGTCTATTCGGTCAGTCTCAGGATATAGGCAACAATACCGGCCGGATGTTTCTCAACATAAGCTTGCAACCATCCCTCATTGGGTTTAATCTTATTATTTACCAAACGGCTGATAACCGGATTCAGGTTTCCATACATACCAAGCATTCCCGGCAGCAAAACCCTTTTTACTTTCGGATTGGCTATCAGCAGAGCCAATACACGAGCCTGCTGATTGGTAAAGTTTGTGAAATTCAACACATGCTCAAACACCTCTTTGTCCGTAAAAAGAAAATCGTCGTATAATCGTATGATCAATTTGTCTATCCTACTGATTACATCCTGTGTGTAGTCTGAAATTTTCACCTCCAACCTCACATCCATTCGTCTATGCCCCCCTTCGCCGTATTCCTGAACAACTTCTTCTCTCATACGGCGATAGCACTCCATCTCTTCCATGAGCTGTCGGCGTATTTCCAGCTGTGACAATTCGGCCTCTACACGCTTCATCACATGCAACATTTCGAGACGGGGAAGTGTTGCTGCCACAGTTTCCAACTTAGTTATACTTTCCAACAGGGCTGTACTCACCCCGTCTACTGGCAATTTTGACACCCGCTCTCGGAAATGACGGAGTGCATCGGTAAGTCTCAAGAGGGTTTCATCAGTGAAAATATGGTTATAATCAGCCTCTGCCTTCTCCATGTCCTCTTTCATCTCCACCATAGGGCGATGGCGAAGGGCATTGCACAGCACCTCAACATGCCGTTCCATCATGCCATTGACATATCGTATTATTAAACAATCATCCACTACAGACCTATACTTCCTCACATTATCTATAAACTTCCGATATTGTTCCAACCATAAACCATTCTTCATGACTCTTTCACCTATCTCCGAAACCTTATCTTGTGCCAATGCCGTCTCAGATTTTTCAAGCATCTTGATGCAGTCGTAAGCCTCAATATGCTGTAACTCTCCTATTTGTTTCTTCAACATTTTAGACAACAAGAGTGCCATATCACGGTTTTTATACATGATGCGCTCGGAAAGCATGCTAATCTGCTTACTTGTCTGCCCGGTTCCTGCTTCCAACATATAAATATCTTCCATGAGTTGTCTGATCTGCTCTTGCTCGTCTTCACTCAGCAGTGCGGCCATCGTTTCCATTCCCAAAGTACGTTCTTTTAAATCGCTTATGCGCAACCGTATCTGTCGCTTCCGTTCTTGTCTTCTGCGAGTATGCATCCAAAAAGATATGCCCGTCAAAGCCAATACGACCAAACATACAAACAACACCATACGAATGGAGCCCACATTGGTATCGAAGGCCACGTATTCGGGTGCATTTTTTTCTTCTGTCTTTAGCTTCAGTACACCGATTTCCGATACCAGATATAACGTGCGGCCTATGCAGAAAGAGGCTTTCGCATTGAACCGGATATCTTTAAAGTAATATCCTATATATTTCATCTTCCCATTCACTATGGCATATTTCTGCACGCCAAACTCAGGAAAAGCATAAAAAAACGAATCGTCAACAGGAATGAGACGATTATACCCGTTCAGGCTGAGCGTATCTTGTCGGCTCGGTCTCACCAATGTGTGATTGGTGAGTACTGTCAAGGCCGGCTGATAGCCACCCGAGACAAACAGATCCCGAATAAAGGTCAAGCGTTTCGACCCGGGGATAGTAAAATACCGTCCTTTATCGGCATATAGTATGCCGTCGTCCATCGTTCCCATATAAATCCCATCCATGCCGGAGGACGAGAAAAAAGACGTGATATATTTGTCTTCCATCCCCTTGACAGAGCCGGCCACTCCATTCCTGTCAATGACCACCAAACCATCCTGTACACCCAGATAAATTCTATCTTCCCGACCCTTTTCTTCAAGATGGAGGGCTGTCACTTTCTTGTCAGAATGGTAAAGCGTCCTGATATTAGACAACACCTCATTCCGCAAATTGTTGCCACTAATATCCACGACCCGCAAGTCTGAACGATCATTTACATAAATCAATCGTCTACTGTCGGTAACAACCATTTCCGTCACCTGTTCCTCCTTGGGGAGCGAATACACTTTCACCGCCACACTGTCGCCAGCAGGCTGTCTAAACACTTCATTCTGACTATTCAGATAGTAAGCTTCACGACTATTAGCGCAGGCAGAGACCACAATCCCATTGTTATTGAAATAGCCGGAGTGGAATGGGATTCGCCAAAATGCATTGTCGGTGACAAAAATAGAGGTCTCCGAACGGTAATCGGGGAGCAACACATTGTGGCATCCCTTTGGAAAATCTCTTCTAAGTGGGATGGTAATAAAATGGCGCAAATCTTCGCTGATGACCATGGAATGGCTGCGCAGGATATAATGCACATTCCCCACCCGGTAGTAGAAACGGGGAACGAAAGACAGGTCGACCGTTCTGACAGGCTTTCCCCATACGTCTTCAATATAGATTCTCTTTCCCGAAAGAGCGCACACCTCATTTCCAAACACCGTCACATACTGTATGTTTTCGCCTTTATGTAACAGGGAGATACTGCCACTTTGCAAATTTATCCGCAGTAGTCCGTTGATGGAGGCGGCAAAAAGATAGTCCCTGCCGTAAGGACACAGGTTGTAGATGATATAGGGCATGCCTGCCTTAGCCGTCGGACTGTCAAGGGCAGGATACAATAACGAAAAGCTCTTGTCGCTCCGCAATAAATAGAGGCCTTGGCTGGTAGCCGTAAAAACACCCTTTGCTGTAATGATAAAATCGTAGGCTGAGTATTCTTTATTTTTAAAAAGTATGTCATAAGTCCGTTTGTGGCTCATCTTCCCCCGGTACAACCGCCACTCTTGAAGACCGGAATTACGTCCTCCCAGCCAACAGATTGTGTCACCGTCGGCATTGGGCCGTGTAGCAATTTTGTAGATTCTGTCTGTGCCGGTAATATAAGCCGACACCTTGTCTCCGTCTACATGCCACACCTTTCCCGACTCTCCCCCTATCCAAAAAGTAGAATCTTCATCAGCAGAGATTGAGGCCAGCCTTTCACCTATGTAATATTCGTTCTCTCCGAGTGTCTTCGTCCGCTTGGAGTCAAGGCATCCGTAGAATAGTATAGAGATAATAACAATGATTGTATAGGCTTTATTTTGCATCGGTACAGAATTGGAATCCTTATGCAAAGATAAACAAAAGTTCTTAAAAGCATGGAGACAGGCAGGAAAAATGCTGAAATGAGGTGGTTAACGGGAGTGGCTAATGGGGGAATCAAATGCAGCGAATGACGATTGTAGCGGGCAGCAGGCCCCATCTAAGGAAAGAAAGTTTTCCAGCCTTGCATTTTCTTAGACGGCAACATCTCTACCTCTCCACCTCCGTACCGGAAAGGTGATCTCTATGCTTATACATGGAGACTTATCCGGCTCAACCGGCTTCTGACGGAAAAAAGTCAGAGCGGAAATTGTCAAGCTATTTGTCCGTTTTCGGCCTCTGATATTGCGATATTCTTGGCGGGCAACCCGCTCGGTGCAAATGCGCGAATTTGGCGGCTTTTTCAAACCGTTGATAATCATCCGTTTGAATTTCATTGACAAATATTAAGCGCCGGAAAAAGGACTGAAAGGGCCCAACCGGGCTTGCAAAAGGGCCACAGTTGCGCTGCAACTGTGGCCCTTTCAGCTTTCAAAAGAGTTAGTTCTTTGTAACTCTTTGATTATAAATACTTATAAAATTGAAAAAAGGAAAAGGGTTACGATTTGGTTACTACTCAAATTCCCTGAACTTCCTTGATTTGCTGTCGTTTCAAACAACTCTTGTTATTGGTACAAAGATAAATAAAATATGTTGTACGGCCAAAGAGAACACTTGTTTTTTTCTTATTAGACAGACTTTTCGGCTGTCATTTCAGCGGTTTAATTGTCTTGCTGAAATCCTCCTCGTCTTTGGCAGGAACAAGTTATGCCCTCTCTTCGTAAACTTCGCTATCGGGCATAACCCATCCCTGTCTTTGGTATGACCGACGAAAAGAGGCAGGGAGAAGTCTGTCGAAAGAGTTTCGGAAAATCTGCTTCCTGCCACATTTCTGTATGTCGGTCATACTTCTAAGGTGTGGATTTCTGCAAGACAATTTTTCAGTGCACTTCTCTTTCGATATTTTCCTTTTCTTGGAAGCGGTTGTAAAAGCCGCATTGTTTGTCGTCGGAGAAGTCGGAGCTATTCAGGTGGTGATAAATCTCTCACCCGCCTATCTCCGACACCTCCGACTTATCTGACAAAGCCGCAGGAAAAGTACACGCCTGCCGAAAGGCAGACTTCGTACCTTTCCTTTCCCGTCTTTGTCTTCTTAGGTGGTTTTTACATGCCTCGCTTCATCACACGTTTCTCTATTTATCTGATTATATGGCATGCAATCAGATTTTCAATCTTCATCCGAATCTGTTTCTTTGCCGTTTACCTCCATTTGGATGCAGTCTTTACCGTATCATATCCGTTGGTCGTTCCCGTTCAGTCGCAAAGGTAATTCCGGGATGTTACGCTACTGCAAGGTCGGTGCCTTCGGTTTTGGAGAAAATCTCCACGCCTGCGCTCCACCGCATTTTGCTCCGGGTCGTATTTTCCCTCAAAAACCTTGCATTCGCTCATCCCTACCTTTGTGGGGCACCTGAAACGAAAACGACCGATGTGACAGGAAGACGCATAAAAAATGTCGGATAAACGAGAGACAGATAAGTAGTGAAACTCAACTCCCTCAAGCTCTTGGATCCGCATTAAACATTAAAACCCGAACAAAAATGGAAAAGTCAGTCAACATTCACCGAGCCTTGCGCACAACCCTCCGCCTGATGCTCACAAGCGTTATAAGCATCGTCTTTGGAGCGGTCGGGGTGGTCATCGGTTTGCTTGCGAAAATCATTGCAGACGTTCTCCGCCTCCTTTGGACAATAGTCCTCTACGTGCTTACCCTCGTAAGCATTCTCGCCCTTATTCTTTAGATATTCACCCTATAATTACGTATTTGAAATAATTAACGTGAGTTCAATGATCATATCTATTTGAGAAAAGAATGTTTACTTGATTTTACGTCGCCAAAGGAACATATTGGCAAAACTCGGAGTGGATGATGGTTGTTTTATAAAGTAAAGATACTAAAAATATTTGAATTAAGAAAATCCTTAATTCCGCAACCTCACTAAACCTTTTTTTGTATTGTCGTCAATGTTCATTTAATATGTCATTTTCGTTAAAGAGACGGCCTTTTACGGCTTTTTGTCTGTCATAAGCACATAATTCCCCCTTTCCCCATGGGGGGGAGTTAATGCTTGACCCTCGAAAATATTTGATTCATAGTGTCGTTAAGTTGAAGATTGACCAATAATGCAGCCACCTATCTTTCGTGTAGATATTTAGTGTCCATTGCCTGGCTACCTGAACTCATTTTGCAGGTACTACAATGAAGGAAAAGACAAAGCGTTTCAGCCGACTTTTCATGTCAACACCTGGGAAGACGCGACTGATTTCAGTTAGCAGGTACTGGTAAAAATTCTTCAGCATGGCAGTGAAAAGTAGGAACACCGTATTGTCCTCCATCATTGAGAAAGGAAGGTGAGCCCATCCGAAGTCGTTGTTCTGCACATCAAAGTTCTTTTCGCATGCTCCTCGCTGGTTATACTTGTCAACAACCTGTTCTTCAGTGCTGTCATGGTCGTTGGTCAGTATGGCACGGTATATATACTGCATACCTGGCAGGAACTGTTCTCCCTGTGCTGTATCCATTTCTGTGCGCTGCACGACAAGGCGTAGATGCCAGTCAGAAAGGAAATCAGCAAACTCAAATGAAGCAACGTCCATCTCCTGTCCGTTTACCACCGTACGCCTCCATTCCGTGCATTGTTCATACATCCCTCTGCGCCATGCACAGCTGCCAGCACGGAGGTAGAAAGTCTCTGTACGCAGGGTCAGTTCTTCGACAAGTTCCTTAATGAACAAGCCGCAGTCAGCACGGAATGTACGGATGTGTAACCCGTGTGCCTCTATGTTGTCAAACATATGCGTGAGTTCTTCCACCTGCTCGAACTTCACATTGGAGTTACCCTGCCTGTTCTCGATACCTATAATTAACGGACCAGAGGTCATTACGCCAGGGAAATAGCCACGTTTTTTCTTGTAAGAGTACAGTGCATCGTTCTTCTCGGCAGGGATGAACTCATTATCAAAGTCAACATCAATGCCCTGTCCTCTTTTCAAAAGACCGAGTAAGAGGGTCATTTCCAGTAGGAGGGAGTTGAGTTTCATGGCAGGATCATGCATATAAACACCCCCTTTCTGGCTTGTATAGGCTATACTCGTGCTGCGCAATTCCTTCAATCCTCGCGCAATAGTGTCAGAACTGGGTATTTTAGCGTCAGGTGCAGTGCTCAGATATTTCTTCAAAATGGCAGTGATATCTTCTATATGATCACCACCACAGAGATAAATGCAGAACAATGCAAGCATGATGTCACTGTACTGATAACCATAGTTCTGACAGCGGGTATTCAGACGGCTATCCACCAACCTGTCTACCCCCGTGCACTTAAATTCGTCCATTACATAAAAAATACCGCCATAAGGGGTTATGTTCTCGTTTTTTAGTAAGCATCCAATATTCGCCGTCTTTTTCCGATATGTTTTGTTTCCTACCTTTGTGCAAAAAAATATGTTTGCACTCAACGAAACAAATGTTTATCGTGTTTGTTGTACTCCTGTTGATATGCGTCAGGGAATCCTCCGCTTATGTCAATTCGTACGTGGTAATGACTTCAACCCTTCTGACGGCTGTGTCTATGTGTTTTATAATCGCCCTCGCAACCGCATCAAATTGCTCCATTGGGAACGTTGTGGCTTTGTTGTGTATCACAAGCAGATGGCGCAGGGCTGTTTAAGTGGTAAGATTATGCAGCAGGCCGCAGGGTTTTATGAACTTCGGTGGGACGAATTGGTCCTTTACATGGAAGGTATAAATCCCCGTTGCTATCGGAGAAAACGTTACAACAAACCTTGATGTTTTCTTGCTCATGTCAGATGTTTTTCGTGTCTTTGTATTGTATGAATGACTGGCATACTGATGAATACGTTCAACAACAAAACTGCGCTTGACTATCGTTTCTTAACTCGAGAAGACGTTGTAAATCTTCTCGTGCAAAAGGACATGGAGCTTATGCGTAAGGACGTAGAGCTTAAGCAAAAGAATGCCGAGCTTGAGCAAAAGGATGCTGAGCTTGAACAAAAGGATGCTGAGCTTGAACAAAAGGATGCTGAGCTTGTGCAAAAGGATGCCGAGCTGGCAAGAAAGTCCCGCCGCATCCTTGAACTAGAACGTATGGTATTCGGTAGGCGCAGCGAGAAGCGCCTGCCGGAAAGTCCCGACGGGTGGGTTGGCACGCTCTTCGATGAACAGTGGGCAAAGGAAGGTTCGCCGCTTCACGCAGAAACACTTCCCATCATCGACGAGATAAAGCAGCAGGCCAAGCGCCGCCGAGAGGCAAGCCGCGCCACCCGCCCTTCAAGAAAAGGCAGGCCGTACGCCTCTTACGTTCCTGACGACATAGAGCGGGAGGTTGTGGTAATCTATCCCGAGGGTTATGATGCGGAACGTATGGTCGTCATCGGGCATGACAGGACTGAACACTTGTGCCTACGTCCCCCTTGCTTTTATGTTAAGGCTGAAGACCGCGTTGTCTGCCGTCAGAAGGATGCAAGGCCAACGGATGCGAAGGTCGGCATACTGGAAGCCCCCTTGCAGAGGCAGGCAGTGGATTGTTCTGCCGACTCCTCCCTGCTGGCCGAGATTGTCACGGGAAAGTTTGCCTATCACCTGCCGGAGTATAGGCAGAGTGCCAGATGGAAGGAGCACGGCATCAACATCCCCACCTCAATCATAAACCGTTGGGTTCACGGTGCCGCCGATGCACTGCATCCCCTGTATAAGCTTCAAGTGGGGCTGATTTTGCAGAGCCCCTACCTGCAAGTTGATGAGACCAGCGTACAGGTTGCCGACCGCAAGGGCAAGACCCGCAAGGGTTACCTCTGGGGAGTGAGGGATGCGCTGCATTCCCGGGGCGTATTCTTCCACTGGAAGGAAGGTTCACGGTCGGGCGCCGTGCCCGACGAGCTTTTCAAGGGCTACCACGGCGCCATACAATCCGACGGGTATGAGGCATACGGCAGGTTTGAAAACGTTCAGGGCATAGAACTGTTGGGCTGCATGGCCCATGTCCGGCGAAAGTTCGAGCATTTAGCTGCAGACGACAAGAATGCCGCCCACATAATCGACACCATCGCCGCACTTTACGAGTTGGAAGAAAACCTGAGGCACGGCAACGCCGGCCATGAGCAAGTTCTGGCTGAACGGAAATCCAAAGCCTATCCCATACTGAAGTCACTTAAAGCATATTTTAAGGAAGTACACAAGCAGTACCTCCCCAACGAAGCCATGGAGAAAGCCCTGCGCTATGCCTTCTCCGTATGGATACGTATCAGCCGATACGTACAGGACGGGCGTTTCAACATAGACAACAACCTCATGGAACAAGCCATCAGGCCCATCACGCTGGGAAGAAAGAACTACCTGTTCTGCGGCAACAACGAGGGAGCGGAAAACAATGCCATCTTCTATACATTCATGGCCTGTTGCAGGGAGGCAAGGATAGAACCTTACGGATGGTTAAGGCACGTCTTAGCAAAACCTCTGCTGGACATGAAGGAGGATGAATTGATTAAGCTACTGCCCATAAACTGCAAATAACATAAAGCCCTTATATGAAACCTGTCATATAAGGGCTTTTTTGTGAAGTTTCAATACGGCGAATTTTGGATGCTTACGTTTTTTATTGCTATCTTTGCCATGCTAAGTAGGATTGTACTTTGATTTTTTGACACCATAAAGTTAGTGAAAATCCTACAAATAGCAAAACTCTGAGGAACCAATTGTTCCTCAGAGACTTATAAAAAATATTAATGCCAAATTACGTGTTTAGTTGCGGAATTAAGGAAAATATAAAAATGAGAGTTTTGCAAAGGTCTCGTTTAGTCCCCAACATCTTTACATCTGAAATCTGAATAGGTTCATTGGGGCTTTTATCCCGTGCTAGCGATGATAAATTATAAGGATATATTCAATCAAATAAAAGATGCTATGACCTGCATTGGAATCGAGATCGACAAGGATTCCTTCGAATATACTAATTATGAATGACACGTGTCTATTTATCATTCATTCTATATATTCCATGTATTTTTTCCAAATTTACATGTTATAATGCTTGAGTAGCATATTTTCTATCTCATCTTTATCTTTCATTGCAATCAGACGATTTGACTCCATACTAGTAAAATTTGGAACCCCGAAATTTTTGATATATACCCCAGACAGAGAATAATAACCTGATGCATACGGTTTGCTATTCTTTTTGATATACGTCCAAAAGATGTTTGATTCCATAATGCATTTAACTATCTGCAACTGTCTCTCATTATCCGAAACAAAAGCGATACCGTTATAAAGGAGCATATTCTCATCATCCTTTAAAACACAATGAATGGGCTTATTAGCAAATTTCGGAAAGAACAATTTATATCTTGGCATCTTCAAAGATTGAGTTCTACCAAAAGCATACCATGCAGGATACTTATTGGTCTTACCTTTATCCCGAGTAGCCAATAGGGCTCGATTCTTTATGAGATAGGCATAAGCCAAAGGAGTTCGGGTATTCATAATCTCCTCATTAATCACTTTGACATGACCATCCGCCTCTAATTGATAAGGATAAATAACCTTTTCAATGATATCATCAAAACTTACTTCAGAATTAAGCTTGTTGGGATTGACCACATCCCTACAAATTTCTGCTTCTATCTCATACAGTCGCCCCTCTTTCATCATCACGTATCTGTCTGCATAAGTTTCTATGGGCTTAAAGATATAGACACTATTGTTCAAAGTTGCAATCCCATGACGCAATTCACAGTATTTACCTATAGGTGTGCCTATCTGCTCCAACGGAAGCATGTTATTGTAGTCATTTAGACTCCAACCTTTCATATCATCCAGGTCATCGTATGCCACCTTGGCAAATTGAGGCTTCTGAAAAAGATTACCTTTCTCATTTATCATATATTGCACATATCGTCTCTTTATTCCATTCTTCAGATAAAAAAGACAAGTATAAGTACTCTTAGATTTAAATATTTGAAATCCTCGAAAATCGATAATTTTGATATTCATGCTATTCTCTGAGAAATAGCGCCTCACTGCCCGACCATTCACAGATCTCAAGAAAGAGTTCATAGTGATATAGCCTAATACGCCATGCTTTTTCAACATCTCAAAAGCTATCTGAAAGAATGGAATATATAAGTCTGGATGTCCACTTTGGCATACTTCATAACGTAATATTTTCTCTCTTGTCTCGTCACTAAGTTTTCTTGAACAGATATAAGGGGGATTTCCCACAATCACATCAAACTGAGAATATTGTTGATTCCATTGTTTTGAATGGAAATCAAGCGTATCTGCTTTTAGAATATTAAATTCGAAATCATCATCTTCATTATTTTCCAAAGCTAATAGAGACAATAATATCTTTGTCCTCTCCACTGAATACGGCTGAATATCAATGCCATAGATGTTCTCAGCAAATATCCTTGCGAAACTCTTTTTTGTTGTCTTGTGAATGAACAGGGCTATATCTATAAGGAATCCCCCACATCCACATGAAATATCCGCAGCCCTTATATTGGCAAGACCACTACATTGCTTTAAGCAATCTCTGATAATTCGTTTTCTAACACCAATTGGAGTATATACAGCACCAGTAACAATTCTGTCTGATGGAGAAATCACATATTCGAATAGTGCCATCAAATCCTCTAGACAAAACTTAAATCCATTTTCTTTCAGTATATGAATGAAATCTGCGACATCTCTATGCTCACAACATAATAAGCGTTTAATAGTAGAACAATATAAAATAGACCATTTCCTCTCCTGAACATAAGCTGATACAAACAAACTGTTCACTAGAAAGGGATCCGTCAGTTTTTTCTTTTTTAAATATCTAAAAATATTATTATTCATAAGATACTTCTGTGTTCGTTCTTGACATGTCTAAGCCAAAAAATGAACAACAATATACATTATTATTTATCTGAATTATTTATCTACGAGATACTTTGTGTATTTGTAGTATTCTTCATACAGTTGGAAAAGTATCCTCTTAAGCTTTCCAGATCGATTTGTAACTTCGTTCAATTTATCAATCTTTTCGGAAAGTCTATCAAGATTCCAAATGATAGCATAACGATATAAATCAAGCTGTAGGTGCTCTACCATATACTTCCCTTGCAGTGTCTTGGGCATAATAAATCCGTTGTCATCGCGTTCGAAATGTGTATTAAAGTCCACATTGCAAGGATCAAGGTAGTTTGGACTATCATCATGCCATTTAGCACGATTAACATATGCACAACAATAAACAAGGTTACTATATTCATGAATCAACCCGGGATGTTTTGATTTAGGTTTGAGATGATCTATTTGGAAAGTGCGTTTTCCACCAAACCATCTCTCAGAGCAATCTGTATAACCACATTTATGATTGAAATCTTCCGAAAGTGCATCCTTATATTTATGATAATCAGAGTACTTCTTTGTACAAGTACGCTTGGGTGCTATAGTTCTGAAAAGATGTGTCATACTATTCTAATTTTCCAAGTAAAGCGTCAACTTTGTCAATTAAAGAATTGAGTTTCTTGAGATTAGACAATTGTTTCAGGTTTGTAGGAATAGAATCGTGAGCACCAAAAGATTTCTCTAAGAAGGAATCTAACTCTATGATATATTCTTCATCCCGAACATTAGCTTCGCCATTGTTGCGCTTAGCTATAAGATTCATAAGCTCTTGTCTGGCATTAGCAATTTTTACCTTATATTTATCTATTTGATTGATAACACGAGTCGCAAATGGGACTTTAGCACTCTCATCGCCTAACTTTAGGATAGACTTAATATAAACTAAGTTGACATCGTCAGTATCATTGACGGCATCGTCTTCAAACGATGTGATGACAAAGCAAGGGAATCCTTCTCGTTCCTTACGTATAGCATTGATAAGTTCTATACCGGTATAGGACACATTGTATTTCACACCTGTTTGATACTCATTGAGCCGAAAATCTGCTATAACTGCATCGGGACAATAGTCATTTATTTTTTCCAGCATCTCCTCCAATGTAGCAGATGGTAGCATGCACATAGGAGTGACATCGTTATATACTGATTCGAAATAATCTACGAAATGCTCTTGCTGGGAATCCTCCTCATCAATAAACAATACTCTATAATCCATTATTTACTTTATATTTAATTGGAAATATAATTTGAAGTCCAAATCCTATAGATGGTGTAAGCAAAATAACTCGTGCATCATTGTCCTCTGCAATTAGTTTGACCAGCCACATACCTAATCCTGTTCCTATTTCTTCACCTGTTGATACATTACGTTTAGTGGTAAACAGAGGTTGAAAGATGATGTTCGGATCAACTATATCGGCAGAGAGACCTGGGCCATTATCTTTATAGGTACAAATAAAACTCTTCTCTGTAGTGTGAAGTGATATCTCAACAATGCGTTCGCGTTGCTCACGAGAACGTATAAATGCTTCTACAGAATTGGATATCAAATTGTAGAAAATACTATCAAGATCGATTTCGAACACTCGCATTGAGTTATTATCCACATTTGAATGTTCGAAGCGAATACCCCTATCCGCAAAGATGCCAGCCCATATTTCTGCCAATTTCTCAAAATAAGTAATGAAATTTACTGCTTTTCTGCGACGCTTATCCTTCTTTATAATGTCTGTCGAGAAATTAAGCCATTGCTGCATCTTAAAATCATTCTGCTTGGCTTGCTCTAACAATAAGAAAGGATTTTTTCTACGTTCCTCTGGAAAATCCTCTTCATTGACTTTCGTACAAAATAGTTTCTTGATTTTATCATAACGATAATCAAGAGAGTCATTGAGTTTACTCAGATCGTGAGCGAAGGAAGCAAGCATCAATCCACTACTTGCCAAGGCACGGAGTATACGTTGTTCTTCGCGAAGCATTTTAATTTCTTCCGTTTTCTGTTCATTGATGTTTGCAAGAAGTCTGAGTTGATAGTTTGCGGAGGACTTATCAATAAATTGGCTATCACCTAAGTTTTCATCAGAAAGTGAAGATTGACGTGTTTGTGCAATTATCTTTTGGGCAAGTTCTTCTGCCCGTTCACGATCACGAGTTGCACCATTGCGATCTTCGTCATCAGCAGCCAGTTCTCGTGCAATTAAAGATCGGTCATCTTCAAAAATCTTGATGATGCCAATGATAAGCTGTTGAAAGATGGAAAAAGTCTTATTCTCCTGTAAGCCTTCACGGCTGGACTTATCTTCGAAGTCAAGATTAGTAACACGAGAAATAAGGATGGAACCAGCAATATTCTCGGCTTCAACTCGATATCCCCCAGTCTTTTTAGCAACACCCGCAGGGCTATTGTTTTTACGCATACCTAAGGCTAACCAGTCAAAAGCGGAATCATTTTTCTCGCCATAAGGACGAACACGAAAGCTATCGCGAAACAGTTTAATTCCACCATATTTGTCTAGCCAACTTTTACGAAGATTATAAGGACACTGGCGATAGAAGAAACGAGTTTCATCATTGCGAGTTGCAGATCGCTTAAGATAATAGAATATAAAATCAAATGATCCTATACGATTGAGAATACCGTCAGTATCGAAGTCTCTATATCCTGGTATCAGCTGAGGGAACGTTCGCGTTGTCTCCCAGAAGCCTCGAAGGAAATCTTCACGACGATAAGGATATTGCTTCTGATTCTCTCGATTGAAGAAAGATAATGGTAGTGCCTCTGTATTGTATTCTTGGCGATAAATGCGGATACTCACTTCCTGATTGACATCAGCATGAGCTTCTATTTTATAGTCATAATCATCACAAAAGGAACTTTCTACTTCACCATACTTAGATGGTTCACCGAGCGACTGGAGATTGATGACAAACTCGCGGCTCTCAGTCGGTGGGACAAGTACGCTCAGGTCATCATAGATACGCTTAGTTGCGTCTGCGTCCCATATATCACGGAGTTTTTTGATTTTTAGAATAGTGCCATGATGAACAGGTTGCTCAGCAACAAGTTGTTGTAGGTTATCTGTGAGAGGAAGGTCATTGAGACAGTCCATAAATGATATGTCAGAGATGCCCTCTAATTCTGCACTAATACTATCAATGGTCTTATTAGAGCCTTCAAATTCGTTCCAGTTGACTACCCAATGATAACCTCTATAATGTGATGGATTGCCATCATCATCTACATCCTTATGAACCTCGGTATTGAAAAAAGTATACATTTCACATTGTTCACCAAGTTTATCTAGTGCAAAGCGCCCAATACCCTTGGCTCCAGCTTTCACGCGACCACCATGGGTCACATAATTCATGGATTTGTTATCAGTACCTATAGTCATCCAGCAATTTTTAATGATATTGCCAGTCATTCCCTCACCCGCATCAATAATATAAAGAGTTGTATTCTTCTGTAGTTCTTTCTTCAAAATGCCAATTTTCTCTATGTTCACATCAGTACGCTCATAATATCCATTTTCCGTTTTCAGGTATATGGATTCGAGCAAGGAGGGTGTTATTCCATTTTTTAACAGATGGTCATAATCGTTCACATTCAAATGATTGTGGTATACTCCATACAAATTGTCGATGAGTATAATGCTAAATCGGCTATCGGCATCATATCCATTTTTCACTAATTCAATAATGGCGCCTTTGGCAGTTGCCACATTCTCTCGACCTATAAGACGAGCCGTCCGTGCTGATACTTTAAATGGTATGCGTGTTGGCATATTTGATGTTTTATTAAATATGATATATATCGGAGTTCTCTGATGTATAACTATATATATTAATATAAACAGATTTCATATAATTCTGTTTTTACAAATAAGTAATAAAAATTAAGCGACATGTTTGCAGTAATAAATATGCAGTTACATCTGTTGCGATGCACGGTAGCATTATCAGACACAACAAGATGTCCTTGCTGATACAGAAAGAAAAGTAATCAAGGAAATAAAATATTTTGTCAGCCGTCATTCGCTCTGTGATAGTGAATTTCTTATACCTATTCTCATGAGTTCTCATGCTGAAGACAATAAATCTCTCACGATCGGGACTAGTTTTCAGACCGGTTAGATCCTCTTCCTTGTACCACTTTACCCATATATTCACGGATACGAAACTCATTCTCGTCTGTGCATTTGTTCTCGTAGCCGAAAGGCCACCGACTTTTAGAAAAGCTACGTGACAATGCATACGAAAACAATGCTTTTCGTATAAGCGGAATCCTCTTTCGAGTTCGAGATGTTCTGCCTCGCTCAATTCTAATATTTTTAGCTTTCCCATAACTGATAATAGAACGGGAATCTCGTATATTTATTTTACGCAAACTTATTTTGGTTACTTATTATATATTAATTGGTCGATAATAATTTAACAATACGATTCTAATCCCTATACAAATTATTCACTCTTCCCTTCAGCTTATCTATAAACATCTTGTAAATTTGGGAGCAGATATCACTTGCGCTAAAATACTATGTCGGCTACAAAAAGGATTATATTTCGTTGGAAACCCCTGAGGCTTTCATCTTCTTCCCCTGCATATTATATTTATAAATAGCTTGTTGGAAGATGTCTTATCGAGGCATAGATTCCATATTTTCCTTAATTCCGCAACCTCACTAAACCTTTTTTTGTATTGTCCAATAGTCCGTTAAATTTTCGCAGTTTATGAAGTTTTCACCCAAAAGCCAACAGAAATTGTGGCAGAAAACAAACATGATAAGTCTCTGAAAAAGAGTAGATCAAATAACAAAATATAACACAACAAAATCGGCTATCTCATTGAATTTCAGTAACTTTATAGATGTAAAAAGACAATAAAGTTTATGCTGATAACCAACTTGATTAGCCGATATATGAAGCTCTGCAAAGCAGCATTTAGTGCCGAAGATGGGGCAAAGTTAAGCAAAAGTATTCAAACAAACGTCATGGAAATGCTTTTTCTTTTGATGGTCATCCCAAGGAAATGCAATTTCACGCAGATGGGACGCTATGGCAATCGTGGCGAGCAGTGCTATAGGCAGACGGCAGAGCGCAGCGTGAACTGGCTTGAGATGAACATGTGGCTGAGTGCTTTCGCCTTCAAAAAAGGCAAGGGCCGCAATGCCATCGTCATAGACCCAAGCTTCATCAAGAAGGCTGGGAATCATACCCCATACGTTGGTACATTTTGGTCGGGCTGTGCAGGTGCGGTAAAGCACGGTCTTGAGATCCTCGGCATCGGTGTGATAGACGTGTACCTGCATGAGTGTATGATGCTCAAGGCGGTGCAGACCACATTGGAAAAAGGCGAGGAAAAAAGAGGTTCATCCGACATTTGGAGTGATAACCTATGAATGATACTCAAAGTTTGAGACAAAATCTCTTCATAACCTTCTCATTAATAATGGATTTAGACTAAATGAAGTGAATTTATAAGTTATAGTAACTCCTGCACTACTAATTAGCACATTATGATTATAATTCTCCGTATATAAAGGGTTTAACATATATGAGCAATGGTGTAAGTAGTTGATTATTAATAACTAATTATTATCACTCCAAATTCCGGAAGACCCAAAAAAGAGATGAGCCTATACGACTGGTATGCCAAGGTGTTGCAGGACGACAAGGTAACCTTACAGCGTATCTGCAAGGTTCTTGTCGCCGACTCAGCCTTCTCCAAAAGACCCTTCATCGACAAGGTAATGAAGATGGGATTCCATGTTGTGAGCCGCCTGCGTCATGACGCAGCCTTGTTCTACACATGGGACGGGAAAACCACGGGAAGGCCCGGCCGTCCTCGTGTCAAAGGTGACAAGATTGACGTGGGGAACATCGATATGTCTAAAGTCGAAATGCTTGAGCTGGAGGAGACCTCCGGCAAGGCCTATGCGCTCAAGGCATGGTGCAAGTCCTTGCGCAGGGTCGTTTCGCTTGTCATCCACGAGTTGCCCAACGGTGTCCGCCGTCTGTACTCCTCTACGGATGAGAACATGAGTGGACGCGATGTGGTGGAGTACTGCACCACACGTTTCCAAGAGGAGTTTTGCTTTCGCGACGCAAAGCAGTTCCTCGGCCTTACAGATTGTCAGGCACGCGACAAGAGAAAACTTGACTTTGCCTTCAACTCTTCATTCACAGCACTCAATGTGGCCAAGATCATGTGCAAGGAACTTGGCACGTCCATCGGTCGACTTAAAGCGCAGATGGTCAATGCCTACTATGCGCAACGAATTATTGACGTGTTCGAGAAGAACCCGAACACGCCTTTAAATAAAGAAAGTATTAATGAGATATTTAGTTTCGATGCTGAAGCAGCATAATATTTAACGGACTATTGTTCAGATAGAAGATGACTGAAAATGTACTTCTCATTGCTTTTGTTCCTTTCGTTTGCAAAATTATTTACTGTGGAGCGGTTTTCAACTAAGCAAATCGAGGGGAACGTGGAATAAGAAACCGACGGGTGGGAATTTTCAGCCTAACAGCCTATTTCAGAGCGAATTTCCTTGTTTTTCCACCTATCTATCATTACCCTTGCAGGGGTTACGAATAGGAGACGGAACTCTGTCACAGTTTGGCATGAAGACCGTATACGTTTGGCATTACACTGCTTCCAAGAGTCCTTTTAAGTCATTGATTGATAACGTTATCGCTGCATTTTCCGTTTTTTATATTTTATATGTACTTTTAGAAGCTAAGTGTGGCTCTTTTGCAACTTCGGAGAGCCCGGATGAGAAATTCGGTGGGCTTTTCCGGCTATTTAAAGCCGATAGGCTGATCTGGTTGGAGAATTTTGGCAGAGGTGTTTTTGTTCATATTATTCATCACCATCCGGCATCTTTCAGAGCCTGCCTTCATCGGGGTTGCCGGTGCATGCCCCATACATATATTCATGTTCCCATCCGAATATCCATCGGTCCGTTTACTCCTTGGTCAAGAAGAAACGCACCAGCAGGAAGTTTACCGGCACACAAAAACAAAACATGGGAATGGGAGCCCACCGCTCCGGTATGCCCACAGCTATAAAGAGATGGAGCGTCAACATCTGGAGCAGATAGTTAATGACATGGCTCAAGGCAAAGCCGGCCCCTCGACGGGCATTGGCTTTCACCCTGAAGGTGTAACGGGTGCTGGCAAAAAAATTGAAGACGAAGCTGACGGCATAGCCCACCGTATTGGCGATGGCGGCCCCGACGAAGCGAAGCATGGCCAGATAGACGGCATATTGCAGCAATGTGGCCAGCACGCCGACGATGCCGAAACGGAGCAGTTCGCCGAGTTTCCGACGCTTACGGTCGTCTAAACGGTTTGTAAAATCCTTCATCTGCATAGGCCAACATCTCTTTGTCGCCCCGGCTGTCGCCGTAGGCTATAATATAATAATGTGTGCGCGGCTCCGTGAGCACCTTTTGCAGGCGGGTCACTTTCTCCTGCCCGTAGCAGTTGGCGGTGAGAAAACGCCCGGTCAGCCGACCGTCGATGACTTCCACCTGTGTCCCAATCACCGTCGCCGAATGGAAAAAGGGCCTCACCCAATTATCGATACTGGCACTCACCACATACACCTCGGCACCCTCCGCCTCGGCTCTCTCCATCTCGGCCATAGCAGCCGGGCGCAGCAAACTACGGTTATCCTCGGCAAAATCACGGCAAACGGCATCGAACTCCGACACGGGTATGCCCGCAAAGAAATGGGAGAAAACCTTCTGTTTGGCTTTCCAGTTGGGATAAAGGTGCAGCTTCATCAGCACCAGCAACGGACTATAACGCAGAAAGCCTGCAAGAAAAGCCCGGTCGCCCACGGCAAAACGAATAAACAGCAATAGCGTGTCTTTCGTTGTCAGCGTGCCGTCGAAATCAAAACAATAAACCTTCCGTTTCATTTAAATACGTAGATGATCAACAGAAAACTGACACCCCATGCCAAGACGACAAGCTGGGTGAAGTGGTCTTTGAGTATCACCTTGGTGGGATCGCCGCTTTTTTTGTCTACCACGGCTATCTGGATGTAGCGCAGCAGTCCCAAGAGCACAAACACGGTGGTGAGGTAAAGGTAGTCGGCGTGGTAGCGTGAGGTGACCTCGGGACTCACGGTGTACATGATGTAGCACACAAGCGTCACGGAAGCTGCAATGGTGATGGCTTGATTGATGAACGTGAGATTGTAGCGACTGGTGTTTTTGCGGGGGGCCTCACCGGTCTCATTCATGCGCAGCACATCGTCGCGCCGCTTGGCAAAGGAGAGAAAGAGCGTGAGCAGAAAGGTCATCAGCACGATCCACCGGCTCAAAGCCGTCTCTGTGGCCAGTCCGCCGGCCAGCAGCCGAAGTACGAAGCCAAAGGCCACCACACACACGTCGACAATGGCATATTGTTTCAAACGGGCACAATAACAGAGGTTGAGCAGCCAATAGAACAGGATAACGCCACCGACTTCTATCCGGTTGACGGGCAATAGGAGAAGCACTATGCCCGACAACACGAACATCAGCGCCATGAGCCCGTATGCCTGTGCCACACTGATGGCCCCCGAGGCGACAGGCCGTTTGCACTTCACGGGATGCCGGCGGTCGGCCTCCACATCGTGGATGTCATTGAAACAGTAGATGGACGAAGCGGCAAAGCTGTAGGCAAAAAACGTGATGACGGATGCCACCACGTCGGTGGCGTCGAGCAGGGTGCCGCCGAAGAACATCGGGAGCAGCACGAAGCCGTTTTTGATCCATTGTTTGGGACGTATGAGTTTCAACAGATGTTTCATTGCGATAGCGGTTTTAAGAACATACGGGCAAACAGCCGGCCTATACCGTCGGCCACTTTGGCCAACAACCATGCAAGGGGCAGGGTGACTGCCACACAGAGCAGGAACGTAGGCCAGTAGCTCCATGCTGCCGGAATGTAGTGCAGCACAAAATGGATGTGGAGGAGGTAGGCTTCCAGACTCAATGCCCCGACAAAACGGAAGGAGGCATTGAACCATACCGGTGTGCGGCGGAAAACACGGTTGAGCAACAAGATGGTGGTTATCGTGAGGGGAATATAGAGCATGCGTTCGATGAAAAGGGGAAATTCCCCATGCCTCACTTGCTCGAGAAAAATGCTTGAGGCCAACGTCATGACAAACATCAGGACGATCATCCAAATGCCCGTGCCGTCTATGGTCTGTTTCCGCCGCACCATCTCTCCCATGTTGATGCCGATGAAGAATATGGGGACACGGCTCCAGAATATCTCCAAATGGCCCACAAGATGGTTGATGGGTGTCACCCACTGCACGAGAATGCACCACATAATCATCACCACGGGAAGCCATCTGTAGATAGGATGCCTCCGGATAAGTTCCATGTAGCCCGGTGCAAAGAGATATAGCATCATCGTGGCGGGAATATACCAGAAGTTGAGTTCGTCGTGCAACCAGAAGTCCCAATTAATGGTGATGTCGCCGATGAGGTCTATCCATGCCATCAGGTCGCCACCGTGAAAACGGGAGATATAAAACAGGCAAGCCACGATGAGCCACGCGGGATAGATGCGAAGATAGCGACGCAGAAAGAAGACTTTAGTTGCCGCCTGCATTCCGGCTCCTTTCTCACGCAACTTGCTCCACGAGAACCAAAGTCCTATGCCGCTCAAGAAGAGAAACATGTCTACCCCGACATTGCCCATGCGCCGAAGTCCGAAAAACAAGTCGTTGCGCGGCAGACCCACATGGAAAAGAATGATGAACAGCATGGCAGCTCCCATCAGTTCTCCACGGTAGCGGGAGATGTTGGCCAACTCTATGTCGTTTATCTTTCGGTTCATGACTGCTGCGGATTAGGTATCTTCTTCATCAGTTCCCGGAACAGCCAAGCCAGACAAACAGCCGACACGATGTAAAGCAACAGACCGGCATACATGTCGCCGTGGCGCGAAACAGGAATGAATATCTTCCGGGCAATGGGATGGCAGACAAAAAGGGCTGCCGAAATGCTCCCCATCCAATCGAGCAGGGCAAACAAACCGGCGAGCTGACTCGTCGCACCCAAAGCTTTCACAAAGCACACACCAAACAGGCAAACGGCTGCCGGCACAAGCAGCCACATGAAGAAACCGAGACTCAACACATAGACCAAAGCAGCTACTATTACGGCTGCGGTGCCATAAAACACCTTCGTGTCTTTCACCAATCCATGCCATCTCGTCCCGAAACGGGCATAGAGCAGCCCCATGCCAAACGGCAACATACCTCCCATGAAGTTGTAGCGATAGCGGTTGAGGGCTTCACCTTCGGGGGCGAAAAACAGTTGGGCCAACGTGCAAACCACCATCAGAGCCACCGTCACGCCCCAATGGCGGCGGTGGAGAACCAACCTGTAGACCACATACAACTGCAACATGAGTCCGAAAAACCAATAGGGACCGGGCCAGATGACAGCATCGGGATGGGGCAGCAGATTGTTGAACATGCCGAGTTGCGCCACGATGTCGATCACCTGATAGTGATGCGGGCCGGGCGTGACATAATCGACCAGCGTGAAGGCCACATAGCCCACCACCATCATCTTGAAAAGCTTGAGGAAATGATAACGGATGAAAGGCCAAACGCCCACTTTAGGCGGCCGCCCACTGCCACCCACTGCCACCTGCCCTACCATGGCAACGGACCGGGCTGCATATTTCCGTTCAAGGCCATAGGCACTCAGGAAGAGGAACAGGGGCACGCCGTAGTGCCCGAAAAACGAAAGCAGATGCAGTGGCAAGTTCCAATCGGCATGTACCAACGCACGGTTCAGCCCCTCCACATTGGCTGCAAAAAACTGATATTCGTTCTCCTTGACTATCGGCCCCAGCCAATGGCAATAATTGTGCAGGAAGATGCCGATGATGGCCAGCCCGCGCAGGGCATTGCACTCCGTCCGAGTGAGCAGTTCGTTATTTTCCATTTTCCATTTCTTTCAAGTGCTTTTCGCGCAACACGTCATAGTCTGTGGTGCCTTTGAGTATGCGGGGGCGCATCTCGTTGTAGTCAGGACTGAGCACGTTGTATTCGGCATGATAGTCCTTCGAGGATATACCGGCCAGATAGAGCAACAGATGCGGCAGGGCATCGGTCATGAAGCGGCGCTTGCGAGCTTCCACGATCTGCTTGAATATCTCGGGATGGCGCACGGCATATCTGTGCGAACAATAAATCCAGAAGGGGATTTCAAACTCGTAGTGAGCCAGTGGCCAGTCAATGGCTGCACTATGATTGCGGCAGATGAAACCGCGATCGTCTTCATAACATTCCTCGCCGTGGTCGGGCATGTAGATGATAATGGCATCTTCTTTCTCGTAGCGACGGATGATCTGGTCCACGATAGAGTCGTTGTAGAGCACGGCATTGTCGTATTGACTCAACACTTTACGCTCCCTGTCGGTGAGCTCAGGCCGACGCTCCTCATAGTCGCCGGCCCAGAAATGCTCCTGCTTGCGTGGGTAGCGGGTCTTGTAGTTCACGTGCTGACCGATGAGATGGAAAATCGTGAGACTCCCGCGAGGAGCGGTTTTTCCGGCATCTGTCGCTTTCGTTCCAACAGGATTGCGACTTGAACGCCGCCTGCGTGGATAGGCAATGACGGGAATCGTGCCCTCCTTCTTCATCGTGTCGAAATCTTCCAAAAGTCCTTCGTCAAGCGTGTGGAGCTCGGTGTTGCGCGTGTCAAACTGTGCCCGGCTGAGCACGGGGTTGTTGAGGAAGAACCCGCCGCTGAAGTCATAGACTGCCTCTTTGGCCTGCGGCAGGAACTGATTGGTGAGGAATGTCACGTGATAGCCGGCTTTGCGGAACACCTCGGGGAAGAGGGGATAGTCACACCACTCCCCCTTCTCGCCCACCACATGGAGGGAGAACACGTTCTTGAACACAAAACTGGTCAGATTCCAACAGGAGATGACATCGGTAAATTTCACCAACAGTCCGCTGTTCTCACGCGCTACTTGTCGCGGAGTGGTCTTCATGAAATAACCGTACTGCTGGGAATGGTGGCGCCCATAGCTTTCGCCGATGATGAGCACGATGTTGGGCGAACGGAAAGTGCAACTGTCCACCGTCACCTTGTCGGCCGCAGCCACGAGCTGATCCACCTGCCGGGCGGCGAGCGAGTTGGCATAGATGCTGAACA
>OGIX01000384.1_pt1 | contig 35861 bp, 35 predicted proteins | sample 1571901 | NCBI WGS metagenome assembly OGIX01 (sample SAMEA2582102, study PRJEB24529) | metagenome | biome: Human gut stool | place: China | collected 2011
AATAGCAGAAGCAATAAAAGGTGCTAATATGGTATTTATAACAGCCGGTATGGGCGGTGGAACAGGAACAGGTGCTGCTCCAGTAGTTGCTGAAATAGCTAAGTCTATGGATATACTTACAGTAGGAGTTGTTACTAAACCGTTCCCATTTGAAGGTAAAAGAAGAATGAGACATGCTGAAATGGGAATAGAAAACTTAATGCAAAAAGTAGATACATTAGTTATAATACCAAATGAGAAGTTATTAGCTATGGCTGATAAGAAAACAACTTTACTTGATTCATTTAGATTAGCTGATGATGTATTAAGACAAGGGGTACAAGCAATTTCTGACTTAATAACAATTCCTGGAGTTGTAAATGCAGACTTTGCAGATATAGAAACTGTAATGAAAAATAAAGGTTTAGCACATATGGGTGTTGGATATGGTAAAGGAGATAATAAGGCTCAAGACGCTGTAAGACAAGCAATTTCTTCACCATTATTAGAAACATCAATAGATGGTGCTACTGGAGTTATAATAAACTTTACAGGTGGTGTAGATCTAGGAGCTATAGAAGTTTATGAAGCTGCTGAAATTGTAAGAGAAGCTGCAGATATGGACGCTAATATTATCTTTGGAGCAGTTATTGATGAAACTTTAAATGATGAGATTAGATTGACTGTAATAGCAACAGGGTTTGAAGATGATAACGCTAAATCATCATTAAAGGCAAGTGAACCAAAGAATGAGGTAAAAACTACACCTACCCCAAAAGTTGAAGAAGTAGTTAAAGAGGAAGTAACATCTAAAGTTGATCCTTTATTAGATATTGACAGAGAAAGTGTTAATATACCAAGTTTCTTGAGATCAAGAAGATAAAAGAATAAATAAAATGTTACATTGTTTTTAAAAAGCTATCAAATTAAGTTTTGATAGCTTTTTATTTTTATGTAATAAAAAAAATGTGCTTTATTGTAAAAAAAATTAGAGGGAAAATTTCATAGTTAGTATTAATTATGACAAAAAAATAATGAAGTAAGAAGTATAATTTTATTTAATGAGGAGGGGTTATATGGAAATATATGTAGATGTTATAATTGCAGAAAATTTCATAATAAATTTATTTTTATTATTAGTTACTACAAAGTTATTAAAATATCAATATAGAAATATAAATATTTACTTGTCGGCATTAATTGGAGCCATATATACCCTAGTGCTTTTTTCAGAAGTGAAGTTTTTATCTTCATTAGTATTTAAATTCTTAGTTGCGATGATAATGATAACAATAGTAATAAGACCAAAGAGAGTGGCGAATGTAATTAAAGGGACTATTGTATTTTTCATTAATTCTTTTATGTTATGCGGATTATGTTTTGGTCTTGTAATGATGCAAAATACCTATGTGTTAGGTGATTCCTTTAGTATAAATAATTATTCAATAAAATGGATGTTATTATCACTTATGATATTTTATATAGTTTTAGTAAGGGTAAATGATTATTTAAGGGATAGGGCTGCAATTAAGAATTTTATATATGATATTTATATAAATGTTGGAGGTAAAATATTAATTCTAAAAGGCTTTTTAGATACTGGAAATGAGCTTAGGGAAGTAGTAAGTAATTTGCCTTGTATTATAATAGAGGATAAATACTTAAAAGAAATTGATGTAAAAGAAAATGATAAGTATATAATAAATTACAATACGATAACAGAATGTGGACAACTTGAAGGCATTAAAGGTGATAAGATAATGATAAGAAACACTTTATGTGATGAATGGAAAAAAATTGACGCAATTATTTGTAAAAGTCCAATGGTCTTAAGCAAAGACAATGATTATCAAGCATTATTATCAAGAGGGGTTATATAGGAGGAAATATGAGAAAAATAATTTTACTATTAAATAAAATTTTATCTAAGTTTAATTTGTTTGCAAAAAAAGTATTTTATGTAGGCGGTAATGATGCTTTACCACCACCTTTAAAAAAGGATGAAGAAGAAGAATTAGTTGAAAAGTTAACGACTGGAGGAAGTGAAGTAAGAGATATACTGATAGAGAGAAACTTACGTCTTGTAGTCTACATAGCGAGAAAATTTGAGAATACAGGGGTAGGGGTTGAAGATTTAATTTCAGTTGGGACTATTGGATTGATAAAAGCTGTTAATACTTTTAATCCTGATAAAAAGATAAAGTTAGCAACATATGCTTCTAGATGTATAGAAAATGAAATACTTATGTATCTAAGGAGAAATAGTAAAGTAAAGGCTGAAGTTTCATTTTATGAACCTTTAAACATAGATTGGGATGGTAATGAACTTCTTTTGTCTGATATTTTAGGAACTGAAAATGATACTGTTTACAATATGATTGAAGATGAAGTTGATAAACAATTATTATTTTTAGCTTTAAAAAATTTAAATGAAAGAGAAAAAGAAATTGTTAAGTTAAGATTTGGGTTAGACGGGTATAGAGAAAAGACTCAAAAGGAAGTAGCAGATATGCTTGGGATATCGCAATCATATATATCAAGGTTAGAAAAGAAAATTATAAATAGGTTAAAAAAAGAAATCAATAAAATGATATAGTTTGTCTTAGTATAAAAGATACCTCTATCGGAAATAATTTAAAATGCAGTATGTTATTTCTTGATGAGGAGTTGTTGATTTTGATCATTAACAAGGTTGAAATATGTGGAGTAAATACTTCAAAATTACCAGTACTTAAAGAAAAAGAGAAGAGAGAACTCCTTCTAAAAATGAGAGAAGGCGATAAAACTGCTAGGGAAACATTTATTAAGGGGAACTTAAGGTTGGTCTTAAGTGTTATACAAAGGTTTAATAACAGGGGCGAAAATGTAGATGACTTATTTCAAGTTGGATGTATAGGACTTATGAAGGCTATAGATAATTTTGATTTAGGGCAAAATGTTAAATTTTCAACTTATGCTGTTCCAATGATAATAGGAGAAATTAGAAGATATCTTAGAGATAATAATGCTATAAGGGTAAGTAGGTCTTTAAGAGATATAGCTTATAAAGCGCTATTAGTTAGGGATAGATTAGTTAAAGACAATAATAAAGAACCAACTATTTCCCAAATAGCAAAAGAACTTAATATTCCTAGAGAAGATGTTGTTTTTGCTCTTGATGCAATTCAAGATCCGGTTTCATTATTTGAACCAATATATCATGATGGTGGTGATGCGATTTACGTTATGGATCAAATTAGTGATTCTAAAAATAGTGATGATAGTTGGCTAGAAAACATCTCTATAAAAGAAGCTATGAAAAAGCTTAATGATAGAGAAAAGCTAATTTTAACCTTAAGATTCTTTAATGGAAGAACTCAAATGGAAGTAGCAGATGAAATAGGTATTTCTCAGGCTCAAGTCTCACGGTTAGAAAAAACTGCATTAAAACATATGAAAAAATATATTTAGGACTCTTTTGAGTCCTCTTTTTTTATTTTTAATAATAAATAGTTAATAGTAATCATATAAATAATTAAGTAGAATAGGAGGGGTAATTATGGATGAGGATTTAGTTTTATTTTCAACAAATGCTGTAAGAAGTATGGAAGTTATTGATATATCTACTGGTTCTAAACTTGGATATGTTAAGGATTTTAGAGTAGATGTTAATGAACAGAGAGTTATATCATTAACGCTACCATCACCTAATAAAAGTTGGTTTGGAAAAGAAGAAGATATAGAGGTGCCATGGGAGAAGGTAATTAAACTTGGAGTAGATGTATTACTCATTGATGGTAGTGATATTCAAAGACAATTAGAACAAAATAGAATCTAGTAAATTTTATTAAAAGGTAATATAATATAGTAAAGTACATATGAGAAAGGTTTGATAAATATGAAATGCCCTTTTTGCGGATTTGACGAAAGTAAGGTAGTTGATTCTAGATCGACCGATGATAATACAACTATTAGAAGAAGAAGAGAATGTGCTAATTGCAGTAAAAGATATACTACTTATGAAAAAATTGAGGATATTCCTATTTTAGTTATAAAAAGAGATTCAACAAGGGAAAATTTTAATAAAGAAAAAATCGTCAATGGTCTTATAATAGCATGTCAAAAAAGACCTATCTCTAGAAGGCAAATTGAGGAGATAGCAGAAGATATAGAAAAGTCTATATCTAATAAAATGCTTACAGAAGTAGAAACTAAATTAATCGGCGAAATGATAATGGAAAGATTAAAAAAAATAGATGAAGTATCATATGTAAGATTTGCTTCTGTATATAGACAATTTAAAGATATTAATACGTTTTTAGAAGAAATAAAAAATTTAATGACTAAATAATTATAAGAATAGACTTTCTTAATTTTGAAAGTCTATTTTTGCATTGTTGATAGAAGACATAATTACTATTTACAAAATTAAAAGTTTTTAATTAGTTTAAAGGTAGACTCATTGGTTAAAGTTAAAACTAAGTAAAAAATAATGCGTTTAAATAGAAAATAAGTATAAAAAATGTTAAAATATCCACAAGTATATAAAAAGTGAGGATTTTTATGAAAAAGATAGATAGAAATAATTTGAAAACCTTCAAGGATTTTTTGATTGTTGAGGGAGAAAAGGTTAATATAGTGTTTTCTACTGCTAAATATGATAGAAGCTTTAATAGAAATAATGATGAAGGGCTAAAAAATATAGAATCTTTAAAAGTAGATTTTAATGTTAATGAAGTTGTATACCTTCACCAAATACATAGTGATAATGTATTTGTATTTAATAATAACGCTAAAGAGTTTATAGAAAGAGAAGGGGATGCAATAGTAACCAATAAAGAGAATGTTATTATTGGAGCATTTACAGCAGACTGTGTTCCAGTGGTTTTAGTAGATGAAGTTGAAGGAGTTATAGCTGCTATTCATAGTGGATGGAAAGGAACCTTTAATTCAATAACTAAAAAGAGCATTGAAAAAATGATTCAAGAATATGGAACTAGAATCGAGAATATTAAAGTCTACATAGGACCTCATATAAGGCAGTGCTGCTATGAAGTATCTGAAGAATTAAAAGAAAGATTTTTAGATAAGACAAAAATAGATGAAAATGAGCTGTTTAATGGTAGAAACCTTAGTATGGAACGTTGTATTCTTGAGGATTTAAGAAGTTTGAAGATTGAGGAAGATAATATTTATACTATTAACCTTTGTACTTATTGTGAGGAAGAGATAAAGCTATTTTCATATAGAAAGAGCGTTGGAACATACGGGAGATTATTTACTTTTGCATATAAGAAATAATAAAATTTAGGGGGAATGCTTGATGGCTAATGAAAAAATATTAGTAGTAGATGATGAAGAACATATAGTGGAGCTTATAAAATATAATTTACTGTCTTCAGGATATGATGTAATAACATGTAATAACGGAATAGATGCAGTTAATTTAGCTATGAATGAGAGACCTAATTTAATTCTTTTAGATTTAATGATTCCAGGAAAAGATGGTTATGACGTGTGTAAAGATATAAGATCAAAAGCAGATATAAAGAATACATCAATTATTATGCTTACGGCTAAGAGTGAAGAGTTTGATAAAATATTAGGATTAGAATTAGGTGCAGATGATTATATAACAAAACCTTTTTCTGTAAGGGAATTGTTAGCTAGAGTTAAGGCTGTATTGAGAAGGATAAATGTTAAGGAAGAACAGAATGATATTGTCGTATTTGGAGGGTTAGCAGCTAATTTCGAAAAAAGGGAAATAAGAATTAAAGATAATAAGATTGATTTAACATTAAAAGAATTTGAACTTTTAGAAATGTTAATTAAAAATAGAGGGAAAATTTTAAGAAGAGAAATGCTTCTAGATAAAATTTGGGGATATGAATATATAGGAGAAACAAGAACTGTTGATGTTCATATTAGATATTTAAGGAAGAAAATAGAAGATGATGATAAAAATCCCAAATTTATTGAAACTATAAGAGGAGTAGGGTATAGATTTAACCCAGATCTATAATATTATGAAAAAAAGAATAATAATATCATCCCTTGCAACGGTAATATTTTCTCTTATATTAGTATGTTTATCTTTTATAGAGTTAATTAATATGCATGAGATAGAAAGAGCAAAAGGTATCTTATCTGTATATAATGAGCTTTTTATTAAAGGAGTAGAGGAAAATGATCTTGATTTTAGTAAGTTTAGGATAGATGATAATCAAGTTAGATTTACTATAATTGATATACAAGGGAATGTTTTATATGATTCGGAAAATGAAGGCTCCATTTCTGAAAATCATATTGATAGGGAAGAGATTCAAAAGGCCTTTATTAATGGAGAGGGTTCTAGTGTTAGATATAGCGAAACTTCTACTGTTAATTTGGTTTATTATGCAACTAAATTAAATGATAATATGGTTGTAAGAAGTTCGGTGCCAACAAGCGCTATAATGATATTTTTATCAGGTAATTTTAAATATTATATATTCATAATAATTATAGTAGCTATTTTAGCTTTAGGACTATCTATTAAGTTGACAAGGATTATAATATATCCTATTAAAGAGCTAGAAGGGGCTACAGCTAAGATTGTAAATGGTGATTTAAACAATCGAGCTAAAGTATATAATAATGATGAGATTGGATCTTTAGCTAAAAGTTTTAATAGAATGGCTGATGAGTTACAAATCAAGATAAATGATTCTTATGACAAACAAAATAAATTAGAAGCTATCTTGGAAAGTATGGATAGTGGAGTTATAGCTATTGATAATTATGGTAAAATAATGCTTATAAATAACTATTCTAAAAAGTTATTTGGCTTGAAGGGAGAAATAATTGGTGAGAAAATTGAAGATTGTATAATTGATTATGATTTATTACAATTTGCAAAAAATATTCCAGAGATTGACTCAAAAGAAATAAAGTTGTTTCATCCTGTACAAAGAGATTTAAAAGTAAAAAAGGCACCTATAATAAATGGGAATATAAGTACCATAGGGATAGTTATAACAATATCTGATATAACAGATATTAAAAGGTTAGAAAATATGAGAAGTCAATTTGTAGCTAATGTTTCTCATGAACTAAAAACTCCTTTAACATCTATAAAAGGGTTTTCGGAAACTTTAAAATATGTTGATGATAATGAAACTAGGAAGAAGTTTTTAGATATTATAAATAAAGAAGCTGATAGGTTAAGTAGGTTGATTCATGATATATTGATTTTATCGAATATAGAAAATATGAAGGTAACAAAGGTAGAAGATTTTAAACCATTAGAAGTATTACAGGATGTTGTAGATGTAATAAGTGCTGAATCTACAGCCAAAGGGATAGAAATTACAATGAGTGATAATTATAAAGGATATTTAAGTGGTAATAGAGATAAATTCTATCAATTAAGTATCAATCTTGTTGATAATGCAGTGAAGTATTCGAAAGAAAATGGGAAAGTTAAAGTAGACCTATTTGAGAAAAATAATTATTTTATAATGGTAGTAGAGGATGATGGTATAGGTATACCAAAAGATGATTTACCAAGAATATTTGAAAGATTTTATAGAGTTGATAAATCAAGGTCTACTAAGGGTACTGGATTGGGATTAGCTATTGTAAAACATATTGTTAAGCTTTTTAATGGGGAAGTTGATGTCCACTCAACACTTGGAGAAGGTACAAAGTTTATTGTTAAGATTAGAATATAACTAAGAAGAGTTTATTGCTATAGTATGCAATGAACTCTTTTTTTACGCTCTTATTCATAGTTAACATTGACTTAACGTTCCTATAATATTATTTAACAATTGTATAATATTCCTTTAACTTTAAAATACTATTATTGATATTGTAAGGTAGATGAATTTAATAAATGGACAAATTAAATGAAGTGGATTTGGAGGAAAATTTATGAAGAGTAAAAAGTTGAAATTAATGGTAGGTACTTTAGTAGTAATGATGATGGGAGCAACTTTAACAGGTTGCGGAGGAAGTAATGAAGAAAGTGGAGATGCTGGAACAGAAACTCAAACAACTATTTCGATTTCAGGATCTACTTCTGTAGGACCATTAATGTTAAAAGTTCAAGAGAAGTATGAAGCTGCAAATAGCGGTGTAACATTAGAAGTTCAAGAAAATGGTTCAGGTGCAGGAATTAAAGATGTTATAAATGGAGTTTCAGAAATTGGAATGTCTTCAAGAGAGTTAAAAAGCGAAGAAGCTTCACAAGTAGATGGAACAGTAATTGCTCATGATGGTATTGCATTATTAGTAAATCCAGCAAACAAAGTAGAAAACATAACTTTAGAACAGATTAAAGATATATATACAGGGAAAATAACTAACTGGAAAGAAATAGGCGGAGCTGATTCTCCAATCGTTGTTATTAGTAGAGAAGAAGGATCTGGAACAAGAGATGCTTTCCAAGAAATCGTTGATTATAAATCAGAAGAGCTAATTAAAGATGCTACAATTGCAGATGGTAGTGGAGCTGTTAAAACTGCAGTTGCTGGTAATGAAAATGCAATAGGATTTGCTTCTTTTGAGTTTATTGATGATAGTGTAGCTGCTTTAAAAGTAAATGATGTTGAAGCTACAGCAGATAATGTAAAGGCAGGAGGATATAAATTATCAAGACCTTACTTATTAGTAACTAAGAAAGATTCGTTAACTGAAGCTGGAACTGCTTTAATTGATTATGTATTAAGTGCAGAAGGACAACAAATCGTTAAAGAGAATAAACTAATAACTTTAGAATAATAAAGAATATTTAGGTAAAGATGCCTCAATAGTTGAGGCATTTTTACTACATAAATGAAGGCTATTTATTACCATTAGGAGGACTAAAATGGTAGAGGGAAATAAAAAGAGTAATACAAGTAAATATGTTATTGATAAAATTACTAGAGTGATATTTTTAATATGTGCACTTGTTGCAGTAGTAAGTTTGATTTTAATTATAGGATTTGTATTTATGAAGGGATTAAAGCCTTTTGTTACAGGTGGTAAATCTTTTGTAGAATTCATATTTGGTACTGATTGGTACCCAACATCAGAAACACCTAAATACGGTATACTACCTATGATAATTTCATCTATATATGGTACCTTAGGAGCATTAATTATAGGGGTTCCTATAGGATTATTAACAGCTATATTTATAGCTGAGGTTGCTCCGAAAGGAGTATCAAAATTTATGATTCCAGCAGTTGAACTTTTAGCTGGAATACCATCTGTATTATATGGATTATTTGGTTTGGCAATAATTGTTCCGTGGATACAAAGAACTTTTAATTTAGCTCAAGGTCAAAGCTTATTTGCAGTAATTATTGTATTAGCTGTAATGATGTTACCGACAATAATTTCGGTTTCAACTACTGCAATAAAAGCAGTTCCGAAAAGTTATAAAGAAGGTTCGTTAGCGCTGGGAGCTTCACATATAGAAACAACATTTAAAGTGGTTGTACCTGCAGCTAAATCAGGTATACTAGCTGCAATAGTACTTGGTAGTGGTAGAGCAATTGGAGAAACTATGGCTATAATTTTAGTTGCAGGTAATTCAGTACAAATACCAACATCTATTTTTGACAAAGTAAGACCACTTACTAGTAATATTGCATTAGAAATGGGATATGCATCACAAGCACATCAAGAATTACTGTTTGCTACTGGAGTTGTATTATTTGCATTTATTTTAATATTAAATTTAGTTATTTCAAAACTTTCTAATAAGGAAGGTAAATAAAAATGAGAAAATTTAAAGAGAATATTTTAAAGATATTATTATATTTATCAGCAGTAGTAACTGTAGGAATATTGATTTTTATATTGGGATTTATATTTATAAAAGGATACAAATTAATTAATTTCAATTACTTATTTAGTGAATATAAACCATCTGGTGGAGGTGGAATAAAACCGTTCATAATATCTACTCTATATACAGTTGGGTTATCACTAGCTATAGCAACACCTATAGGTGTTCTTGCTGCTGTTTATTTACAAGAATATGCAAAACAAGGAAGAATGGTAAAGGTTATAAGGTATTCGACAGAGGCTTTAGCAGGAATACCTTCAATAGTTTATGGGTTATTTGGAGCAGCATTCTTTGTTGCGGCGTTGAATTTTGGCTATTCACTTATCGCAGGTTCGTTAACTTTATCTATAATCATATTACCTGTAATAATACGTACTACTGAGGAGGCTTTAAAAGTTGTACCACCTTCATATAGGGAAGCGTCACTTGGCCTTGGAGCTACAAAATTCCAAACTTTATATAAAGTAATTCTTCCAAGTGCAATACCAGGAATACTTTCAGGAGTGATTTTATCTATGGGGCGTGTAATAGGTGAATCTGCTGCATTGTTTTTAACAGCAGGTACAGTGTATAAAATTCCTAAAAGTATTATGGCAAGTGGAAGGACGTTAACAGTTCATGCTTTTTTAGAAACAAAAGAAAAGGGGGATATAGCATCAGCAGCTGCTGCAGGAATAGTTTTAATAGCAATGATTTTAATATTAAATCTTGTGGCTAAGCTAATAAGTAAAAAGTTAAATAAGGCTGATTATTAATTAGATGTAACTAAGTTAATATTATACAAATTTAAGAGGTGTAAGTATGTCAAATATAACAACACCTGAAATTCAGGTGAAAAATTTAGATTTATTTTATGGAGATAATCAAGCTCTGAAGAATATAAATATAGAAATAGAAAAAAATAAGGTTACAGCATTAATTGGACCATCAGGATGTGGGAAGTCTACTTTTTTAAGAACATTAAATAGAATGAATGATCTTATTCCCATAGTTAAAATTAATGGTGAAATTTTTGTTGGGGCCAAAGATATATATAAGGATTATGATGAAATTGATTTAAGAAAAAAAGTAGGAATGGTATTCCAAAAACCTAATCCATTTCCAATGTCTATATATGATAATATTGCATATGGTCCAAGAATTCATGGCGTAAAAGATAAAAAGACATTAGATGAAATAGTTGAAAGAAGTTTAAAAGGGGCTGCATTATGGGATGAGGTTAAGGATAGACTAAAAAAGAGTGCATTAGGTCTTTCTGGAGGACAGCAGCAAAGATTATGTATTGCAAGAACTATAGCTGTATCTCCTGAAATAATCTTAATGGATGAACCTACATCTGCGTTGGACCCAATATCAACAAATAAAATGGAAGAGCTTATGCATGAATTGAAGAAACAATATACTGTAGTTATTGTTACTCATAATATGCAACAAGCAGGTAGGATAGCTGATAAAACTGCCTTCTTCTTATCTGGTGAACTTATAGAGTATGGAAGAACAGAAGATATTTTCTATAGACCACAAGATAAGAGAACAGAGGATTATATATCAGGAAGATTTGGCTAAAAGTATAAAGGGAGTGAGAGTGTGACAAGAAATGTTTTAGATAATAGAATGAAAACATTAATTTCTGAATTAGCAGAAATGGGAAGTTTGGTAGAAAAACAATTACATGATAGTATTGAAGCTTTTAAAAACAGAGATATGGTTCTTGTAGAAAAAGTAATGAAAAATGATGATAAGGTAGATGAATTAAATAAAAAAATTGAAGAGCAATGTTTAAAGTCTATGGCAATGGAATCACCGGTGGCCACAGATTTAAGAAAAATATTTACTACATCTAAAATAGTTACAGACTTAGAAAGAATGGGAGACTATGCAGTAGATATTTGTAAGATAACCAAGAGAGTAGAACTAGAGCCAATTGGTGAGGAGTGTGATCCTATTTGGGAAATGGTTGATATTCTTATTAATATGATTGGAAAATCTATTGAAGCATTTGTAGATGGAAATGTTGAAGAGGCATACGAAATATGCAAGATGGATGATAAGGTAGATATACTATATAGAGGATTATTTGCAGAAATGCTTAAAAAGATGGCTAAAGATGAAACTATGATAAATAGAGGTGCACAAATTTTATTTGCATCTAAATATTTAGAAAGAGTCGGGGATCATGTTACAAATATTTGTGAGTGGATAATTTTTTCTAAAAAAGGTGATTACGTAGATTTAAATGAGTAATAATAAAGAATATGAGATCTTCTCATATTCTTTATTTTATTTGTAAAAATGTAACGCAAGATAATCTCTTTTATTGACTGAAGATAATTAATAGGTTAATATATCATAGAGATGATAGGTTATTATAGGAGTGACGTTATGAAGAATGTAGTAACAAATGTAATACCTTATAGTATTGCTGAAGAGATTGGCATCGAAGTTAATGATATTTTATTATCAGTAAATGGAGAAAAAGTAACAGACATTATTGATTATAGATTTTTAACAGCAGATGAAGAGTTAGTGTTGGAGATGGAAAAATCAAGTGGCGAGATTTGGGAGTATGAAATCGAGAAAGATTACGGGGAAGAGCTTGGTTTAGAATTTGGTGGCGGAATAATGGATAAAGCAAAAAGATGTAGCAATAAATGCATGTTTTGTTTTATAGATCAAAATCCAAAAGGAATGAGAGAAACTTTATATTTTAAGGATGATGATTCACGACTATCTTTTCTTCAAGGAAATTTTGTAACATTAACTAATATGAAAGATGAGGACATAGATAGAATTATTAGATATAGGATTAGTCCTATAAATATTTCTGTACATACGACAAATCCAGAATTGAGAGTTAAGATGCTTGGTAATAGATTTGCAGGGCAAGTTTTTGATAGAATGAAAAGACTAGCAGAGGCAGGTATAGAAATGCATTGTCAAATAGTTCTTATTCCTGAAGTAAATAATAGGGATGAACTTAAGAGAACTATAAATGATTTATATAGCTTGCATCCATCTGTTGCTAATATAGCAGTGGTGCCAATAGGTATTACTAAGTTTAGAGAAGGATTGGTTAAAGTAAAAACCTTTGATAAAGAGTTAGCTAGAGAAGAGTTAGAAATGGTTATCGAGCTCCAAGAAAAGTTTATGAAAGAAATTGGAGATCCTTTTATAAGAATGTCTGATGAATTTTATATAGTGTCAGGAATAGATGTACCAGAAGAGGATTTTTATAAAGGGTACGAACAAATTGAGGATGGAGTTGGAATGATTAGATGCTTCAGGGAAGCAATCAATTATGGAGTGCAAAATCTTAGAAAAGATATTAGCGGTACATTTACAATAGCTACTGGGAAACTTGCATTTAATGAAGTGTTTAATGGTGCTAAAAAAATAATGGGGGCTAATGAAAATATAAGAATTGATGTATTTGAAATAATAAATCATTTTTATGGTGAATCTATAACAGTTACAGGACTTTTAACTGGTAAAGATATAATAAGTCAATTAAAGGGTAGAATTAAAAGTGAATATTTAATTATGTCTAGCAATATGTTCAGAAAAGGATATGAGTTAGCTCCGGCTGATTATATAATGCTTGATGATGTGAGAGTAGAGGATATAGAAGAAGAGTTAGGAGTTAAGGTTCTTGTGGTAGATCACACAGGAGAAGACTTAATAGATATTATAAACGATGTTTGTCAGGAGGAAAAATAATGGGAAAACCAATAGTAGCTATAGTTGGAAGACCGAATGTAGGTAAATCAACATTATTTAATAAATTAGCAGGAAAAAGAATCTCTATTGTGCAAGATACTCCAGGAGTAACTAGAGATAGAGTTTATGCGGAAGCAGAGTGGTTAAATCATGTATTTACAATGATAGATACAGGTGGAATTGAGCCAGAAAATCAAGATATAATAGTAAAACAAATGAGAAGACAAGCGAACATTGCCATTGAAACAGCTGACGTTATAATGTTTGTTGTTGATGGAAAAGAAGGGTTAACAGCTGCAGATAATGAAGTTGCAACAATGCTCAGAAAATCTAAAAAACCTGTTGTATTAGTTGTTAACAAGATTGACAACTTGAAGGATGAAGAAAATGCTTGGGAATTCTATAACTTAGGAATAGGTGATCCTGTAGCAGTGTCAGCTGGTCAAGGAAAAGGCCTTGGAGATATGCTTGATATGGTAGTAGGTCATTTTAAATCTATAGGAGAAGCTGATGAAGAGGAAGATGATATAAAAATAGCTATGATAGGAAAGCCTAACGTAGGTAAATCTTCATTAATAAATAGGCTGTTAGGTGAGGAAAGATTAATTGTTTCTGAAATAGCAGGGACTACAAGGGATGCTATAGATAGTAGAATAGAAACTAATTTTGGTAAGTTTACATTAATAGATACAGCTGGACTTAGAAGAAAGAGTAAAGTAAAAGAAGAGATTGAGAGATATTCGGTTATAAGAACTCTTGCGGCTATAGAGAGAGCAGATGTATGCATACTTATGATAGATGCAACTGAAGGTGTTACTGATCAAGATGAAAAGATTATAGGATTTGCTCATGAGTTAAATAAAGCTATCATGGTTGTAGTAAATAAGTGGGATCTTATTGAAAAAGATGGTAAGACTATGGATGTTTATAAGAAGGATTTACAATCAAATCTAAAGTTTATAGGTTATGCTAAATATTTATTTATATCTGCTTTAACAGGTCAAAGAGCTAATAAGGTATTAGAGGTAGCTAAAGAATGTTACGATAATTATAATAAGAGAGTTGGAACAGGTGTCTTAAATGATGTAATAAGTAAAGCAATACTTATGAAAGAACCTCCAGTAGTAGCATTAAAAAGACTTAAGATCTATTATGCAACACAAGTGGCAACAAAGCCACCAAAGTTTGTATTCTTTGTTAATGATACAAATGCAAGACATTTCTCTTATGAAAGATATTTAGAAAATCAGTTAAGAGATAGCTTTGATTTTAGTGGTACAGGAGTTCAAATAGAGTATAGAGAAAGAAAGGAATAATCTATATGAGTAAAGTGGCTTTTTTAGGTGGTGGGAGTTTTGGAACATCACTAGCTATATTATTAGGAAACAAAGGAAATGATGTATCTATATATGATAGAGATATATTAGTAGTTAATGATATTAATAAGAATAGAAAAAATGATAGGTATATAAAGGGTTTACAAATACCTAAGAATGTCACAGCTTATAATGATGTTGATGAAGCTTTAGAAGATGTGGAATATGTTGTTTTAGCTTTACCATCTCAGATTATAAGAATTGGGGCTGAAATTTTACGAGGGAAAATATCTTCTGATATACCAGTTATTTGTATAGCTAAAGGAATAGAAGAAGGTACAAATAAAACTTTAGTAGAAGTTATCAATGATGTAATTGATAACCCTGTAGTTGTTCTATCAGGCCCAAGTCATGCTGAGGAGGTTGCATTTAATATACCAACTACTGTAGTGACGTCTTCTAAAAATATGAAAATAGCAGAAGAAGTTCAAGACTTATTTATGACTAAAGAGTTTAGAGTTTATACTAATAGCGATTTAGTTGGAGTAGAAGTTGGCGGAGCAGTAAAGAATATTATTGCATTAGCTGCGGGTGTTTGCGATGGATTAGGATATGGAGATAATACTAAAGCTGCATTAATGACCAGAGGAATGGCTGAAATAGTAAGAATAGGTACAAAATTAGGTGGAAATATTGAAACCTTTTTAGGTTTAACAGGGATGGGAGATCTTATTGTTACTTGTACTAGTATGCACTCTAGAAATAGAAAAGCTGGTATATTAATAGGAAAAGGTATGAGTAAAGATGAAGCTATAAAGGAAGTTGGTATGGTAGTAGAAGGAATAACTGCCTGTCATGCTTTCTACAAACTAAAAGAAGAGCTAGATGTAGAAATGCCTATTACAGATGGACTTTATAGGGTTTTATTCGAAGATAGAAAAGCTAAAGATGTAGTAGATGAACTTTTAAAAAGAGACAAAAAATCAGAAGTTTATTAGTAGTTAAATGCACGTATATAAATATACGTGCATTTTTTGTATTTAAATATAATATACATAAATAAATTGTTGTAAAAAATAATTTAATTTTTATAATTAAAAGAAATTATAAGTGTAAAAAACAGTATACTTTTTTAAAAGCAGGAATATATATATAGTGTTAAAAATATATAGGAGGGCAAATTAGTGGAGGGTTTCAACATATACAGAGATATTGCAGAAAGAACTCAAGGGGACATATATGTAGGTGTAGTAGGACCTGTTAGAACAGGTAAGTCTACATTTATTAAAAAATTTATGGATCTAATGGTTATACCCAAAATCGAAAATTCTTTTAAGAAAGAGAGAGCAAAGGATGAGTTACCACAAAGTGGTTCAGGAAAAACTATTCATACTACAGAACCTAAATTTGTGCCAAATGAGGCAGTGGAGATTACTGTAGATGAGGATATAAGCTTTAAAGTAAGATTAGTTGACTGTGTAGGATACATTGTAAAAGGGGCTTTGGGATATTTAGAAGAAGATGAGCCTAAGATGGTAAACACACCATGGTATGATTATGAGATACCTTTTGAAGATGCAGCAGAAATAGGGACAAGAAAGGTTATAACTGATCATTCTACTATAGGACTTGTTGTTACTACAGATGGTAGTATAACTGGATTAGAAAGATCAGAGTACTTAGAAGCAGAAGAGAGGGTAATAGATGAGTTAAAGTCAATAAAAAAACCTTTCGTAGTTGTACTTAATACTAAAAACATAAATTCACCTGAAACTGAAACATTGAAAAAGCAATTAGAAACTAAATATGATGTTACAGTTCAAGTTATGGATGTTTATAATATGACTGAAAAAGATATCGAAAAATTATTTGTTCATGTACTTAAAGAATTCCCGGTAAAAGAAATAAACATAGATATGCCTACATGGGTAGAAAAACTTGACCCAGAACATTGGCTAAAGAAAGAGTTCTTTAAAATAGTAAAGGGAATGTGTGAAGATGTAGAAAAGATAAAAGACATAAAACCTTCATTTAATTCATTCAAGGAAGATGAAAATATGAATGCTTCAGAATTAAGTGAAATTAAGCTAGGCGAAGGAACAGCAAAAATATTGCTAAAACCTAGTGAAAGTATTTTCTATAAAGTGTTAAGTGAGGATTGTGGGGTTGAAGTTAGTTCTGAAAGTGATTTAATTTCTTTAATTAAAGAACTTAATATAGCTAAAAAAGAATATGATAAAATAAAAGATGCTCTTTGTGATGTTAGAGAAACAGGTTATGGATTAGTAGCACCACAATTATCAGAAATGAAATTTGAAAAGCCGGAAATTATTACTCAAGGAAGTAAGTATGGAGTTAAGCTTAAAGCTAGTGCACCATCATTACATTTCATAAAAGCTGATATCAAAACAGAAATAAGTCCAATTATGGGATCAGAAAAAGAAAGTGAAGAATTAGTTAAGGCTTTGATGGAGAAGTTTGATACAGATCCAGACTTAGTATGGCAAAGTAATATGTTTGGAAAGTCACTTGAGGTTTTAGTTAAAGAAGGATTACAAAATAAACTTTATAAGATGCCAGAGGATGTTCAAGTTAAGATTCAAAAAACACTTCAAAAAATTATTAATGAAGGTAATGGCGGATTAATTTGCATAATCCTATAGAGAGTATTAGCACCTATCTTTTAAGATAGGTGCTTTTAAATTTTTGTTAAGCTTATAATATTATATTTTATATGTGAAATATATATATACAGTGGAATATAATATATTAAGCAGTTATTATGTGCTTAATATATTATAGTGAAGAGGGATAATATGAATAGCAAATTTTGTACCTATAAAAGAGTTGGGTATTTGAGGCGGAGTGTTGCAGAAGAATTAGGTATAGAGTTTACTGGAGCTATATATGCCTGCCCTGGAGTGCTAAAGCATATTATTAAAAGACATGGTAAACAACTAGACAAAAATACAAAGAAAAATATATTTGAGTTCATGAAAGTTATACTGGAAGAACCAGATTATATTGGTATTTACAAAAGTGATGAAGGAAGTGTTTCAATTCAATTTGTAAAGAAGATGTATAATTATTTGTTATTAGGAGTGGAGGTGGACGAAATGAACCAGTATATTTATGTTTCAACTATGTACCCTATAAATGATAATAAAATTAAAAATAGATTGGATTATGGTGAGCTAATCAAAGTGGATTGTGTATAAAATATATTTATTGAAAGAAATGGAGTAGGGTTGTATAATAAACTCAAGAAATGTTTACTAATAATCTTTAACTATTAAATTAAGTTTTAAATAAAATTATTGCTTATATAAGAAAAGTGGCTTTGCCACTTTTTGTTTGTTTAATTTATAGGGCAATGTGATAAAAATTATAATAAATGGAGTGGTAAAATGAAGAAGATAGCAGTTATTTTTAATGGTGGGACAATATCTATGAAAGTAGATGAGAGAATTAAGGCAGCTATTCCTAGTTTAACAGGAGAAGAGATAATGGCTATGGTAGCGGGGATAGAAAATTATGCGGAAATAGAATCCTATACTTTTTCAAGTATGCCGTCACCTCATATGACATTTAAAACAATATTAGAATTAAGTAATTTTGTAAGAGATCTAGTAAATAGAAGTGATATAGATGGTATAGTTATTACTCATGGAACTGATACCTTAGAAGAAACAGCATATTTTTTAGATTTAACAATAGATACATCTAAACCAATAGTAATAACTGGTGCTATGAGAAGTAGTTCTGAGCTTGGATATGATGGACCTTTCAATTTAGCAACATCTATTTGTACTGCTATAGCTGATGATTCAATAGGGAGAGGTGTTTTGGTTTGCTTTAATGGTGAATTAAATTCTGCATCAGAAGTTACAAAAGCAAATTCTATGGCTTTAAATGCATTTAGAACTCCGAACTTTGGCCCTATAGGAATTGTGGATAATAATAAGGTTATTTTTTATAGAAACACTATAAATCCTTCAAAATACAAAATAGATAAAATTGAAAAAGATGTAGCTTTAATTAAATGTGCCGTTGACATGGATTCTACTTTTATAGATTTTATTATTGAAAGGGGATATGGTGGAATTGTAATAGAGGCATTGGGAAGAGGAAATGTACCTCCTAAAATGGTGAGTGGAATAAAAAGGGCCATTGATAGCAATATTCCAGTAATAATAGTATCCAGATGTTTTGAAGGAAGAGTTCATGAATCTTATGGATATGAAGGTGGGGGAAAAATGTTGTTAGATTTGGGGATAATATTCGGGGATACTCTGCCGGGGCAAAAAGCAAGGGTCAAGCTTCTTTTATCTATAAATTCAGGGTTGTCTATGAAACAAATAAAAAAGCAATTTGAGTAAAAAATATTAGGGTATATATACATAATAAAATTTATGTACGAAAATGAATTTAAATAAACTATAAAATATTCGGAAATGTTGACCGATAAAAATAAAAGTGGTATAATAATATTCGTAGGATAGCTCTATAGGAGGAAATAATACGAATATTATTAATAAAAATATATTGTATTATGTTTCGTATTATATACATAAACTTGTGTTATATAAGCTATGATGAGTTATCTAGGTTTACTTGTCATAGCTTTAATTTATTTTACATATTATTTAAAAGGAGTGTTGAAAATGGGGGAATTATCAACGAAGAAATTATCGACTAAAGAAAAACTTTTACCAATTCTGACTAATAAGAATGTTGACATTAAAAAAGAAATGCTTGCTGGATTAACTACTTTCTTAACTATGGCATATATAATTGCTGTTAATCCAAATATCTTATCAGCTACTGGAATGCCAGCTGGAGCATTGGTTACAGCAACTTGTTTGGCAGCTGCAATTGCTTGTATAATGATGGGATTATTCGCTAACTTACCATTTGCCTTAGCGTCTGGTATGGGGTTAAATGCTTATTTTGCTTACTCTGTTGTTTTAGGAATGGGAATCTCATGGGAAGTTGCTTTAACTGCTGTATTTATAGAAGGTATTATATTTATATTACTATCATTATTTAAAGTTCGTGAAGCAGTAGTAAATGCTATTCCTAAAAATATGAAATTGGCCGTTACTGGTGGAATTGGTTTATTTATTGCATTCATTGGATTAGTAAATTCAGGACTTGTAGTTGCTGATGAAGCTACAATGGTCGCTTTAGGAGAGTTCACACCTGCGGTTATCATTACAATTATTGGATTAGTTATAATAACAGTATTAAATAAAAAAGGTGTTAGAGGAGCTATTCTTTGGGGAATTTTAGTTTCTTCCCTAATAGGTTGGGGATATGCTTTAATAAACACAGAATCTGCAGCGGCTTTGGGGATATATCTACCTAGTGGAATATTTAAATTTGAAGGTATTGGAGAGATTGCTGGGAAGATTGATTTAGCACATGCATTCCATCCTGATAATATAAAAATGTTTATAACAGTAGTATTTACATTCTTATTTGTAGATTTCTTTGATACAGTTGGTACTTTGGTTGGAGTTTGTTCAAAGGCTAAGATGTTGGATAAAGATGGAAATGTTCCTAATGCTGGAAGAGCGCTTTTGGTTGATGCAATTGGAACAACAGCTGGAGCATGTTTAGGAGTGTCTACAGTAACTACTTACGTTGAAAGCGCAACTGGTGTTGCTGAAGGTGGTAGAACTGGATATACGTCAATAACAGTAGGGGTACTATTCCTTATTGCGATGTTCTTCTCTCCAATCATTGTTGCTATTCCAGCATGTGCTACAGCACCAGCACTTATTTATGTTGGATACTTAATGCTTGAAGCTGTTAAGGAAATAGAGTTTGAAAATATAACTGAAGGTTTACCTGCATTTTTAACTATAGCTGCTATGCCATTAACTTATAGCATAGGCGATGGATTAACTTTAGGTATAATTTCATACGTAGTAATTAATTTAATATATAATTTAATATTTGCTAAGAAGAAAGAGGACAAAACTAAAGTATCTTGGGTTATGTACTTATTATTAGTTGTATTTGTTCTTAAGATTGCTTTCTTATAAGATAAATAATTATTTTAAAAGTCTACCTCTAATTGGGGTAGATTTTTTTTGTTTTAATTATGAACAATTTGTTAACAAAAAGTTGACATTAGTAATTAGAGAATATAAACTATATTTATTGTTTAAAAGTATATAAGATAAAATTGAAAGTTAGGGATGAATTATGGTAAAAAGTATGACTAGCTTCGGTAGAAGCAGTAGTGAAGAAGGACAAAAACGTATTTTTACTGTTGAGATGAAAAGTGTCAATAATAGATATTTAGATATAAATATCAGAATGCCTAAAGCTTTAATTTCATTAGAAGAAGAAGTTAGAAAAATGATTTCATCTTCTTTATCTAGAGGAAAAGTTGATGTTTTTATTAATTTAAAAAATTATTCACAAAATGAAGGAACACCAAAGGTTGATTTAAAGCTTGCAGAAGACTACTTAAATTGTTTAAAACAAATAGAAGAAAATTTCGGAGTAAAGAATGATGTATCAGTTATGCAACTTGCAAGATTTCCAGAAGTTATAACTATGGTTCAAGAAGAAGAGAAAATAGAAGAGATATTTGAGGAATTAAAGCCTTTAATTTCAAAGTCTATTGAAATGATGATCAGTATGAGAATTACTGAAGGTGAAAAATTAAAAGATGATATATTAGATAAAATTACTATAATAGAGAGTTTAGTTAAGGAAATTGAAAAAGTAGCAGATACAGTTCCAAAAGCATATAAAATTAAATTAGAAGAGAGATTATCAGAACTTTTAAGCGGTGCAGACGTTGATCAAAATAGATTAGCAACAGAGGTATGCATATTTGCAGATAAAGCTACTGTAGATGAAGAGATAACAAGGTTAGGAAGTCACATAAGTCAAATTAGGAAAACTTTAAGTTTAGATGAACCTATAGGAAGAAAGTTAGATTTTATAATTCAGGAGATGAATAGAGAAACTAATACAATAGGATCTAAGTCAAGTGATATTCATATGACTAACTTAGTCATTGATATAAAAAATCTTATCGAAAAGATAAGAGAACAAGTTCAAAATATAGAATAATAGGAGGAGAGCAATGGGAATTAAGTTAATCAACATTGGTTTTGGTAATATTGTTTCTGCAAACAGACTTGTGGCAATAGTAAGCCCAGAATCAGCACCGATTAAAAGAATAATCCAAGAAGCTAGAGACAGAGGTATGCTAATCGATGCAACTTATGGAAGAAGAACAAGAGCTGTTTGTATAACTGATAGTGATCATGTAATTTTATCAGCAGTTCAACCAGAAACTGTTGCACATAGATTATCAACTAAAGATGAAACTGTAGATGAGGTTGATGAATAATGACTAATAATAAAGGATTATTAATAGTGGTATCAGGACCATCAGGAGCTGGAAAAGGAACTATATGTAAGGCGTTGTTAGAAAAACATGACGACTTATTTATATCAGTTTCAGCTACTACAAGACAGCCAAGAGCTGGGGAAGTAGATGGTGTTAATTATCACTTTATAACAAAAGAAGATTTTATTAAGAGAGTAGAACAAAAAGATTTCCTTGAATATGCTGAAGTATATGGTAATTATTACGGTACACCAAAATCAAGAGTGGAAGAAATGATTGATAGTGGAAAAAATGTAATATTAGAAATAGATATCCAAGGGGCTCTTAAAGTTAAAGAAAACTTTAAAGAGGGTGTATTTATATTTATTCTTCCACCATCAATGGAAGAATTAAAGCAGAGAATAATCAAAAGAGGAAGTGAAACACCTGAATCTTTAATGAGAAGATTTAAATCTGCTTATCAAGAGATAAATTATATCTCTAAATATAATTATGCAGTAGTAAATGATGTAGTTGATGTAGCAGTTTCTAAGATAGAAGGAATTATTACAGCTGAAAAATGTAGAGTAGATAGAATAAAAGATACAATATTAGATTCTAAGGAGGGCTTAATTCATGAACAACTCTATGATTAATCCATCAATAGTAGACTTACTAACAAAGGTAGAAGATAGATATTCTTTAGTTATCGTTTCTTCAAGAAGAGCAAGACAAATTATAGATGGAAGTAATCCATTAACAACAAACAAATCAAAAAAACCTTTAACATTAGCTATTAATGAAATTAATGAGGGCTCAGTAAGCTATCATAAGGTTGAAGAAGGTACTAAATAGTTATGAGAGAAAAAAAGAGAGTGGTAATAGGTGTTACTGGAGGAATTGCAGTATATAAAGCTTTAGACATAATAAGTGCCTTAAGGAAACAAGATGTTGAAATTAAAGTTATAATGACTGAGTCTGCAAAGCAATTTGTTACACCTTTAGCTTTCCAATCGTTAAGCCAAAATATGGTTATAACCGATATGTTTGCAGAACCAAAAGCTTGGGAGATTCAACATATAGCTTTAGCTCAATGGGCAGATATTATGTTAATTGCACCTGCTACAGCAAATATTATTGGAAAAGTTGCCAATGGAATAGCTGATGATATGCTTTCTACATCAATAATGGCAACTGAAGCAAAAGTTATTTTTGCACCAGCTATGAATACAAAAATGTATGAAAATAAAATAGTTCAAGATAATATTAATAAACTAAAAGGATATGGTTATAGTTTTATTGAACCTGCTAGTGGTAGATTAGCTTGTGGGGATATTGGAAAAGGTAAGCTTGCTAACGTATCTGATATAGTTGATAGAGTATTGATAGAACTTGAAGAAAAAGAGAAAGATCTTTTAGGTAAAAAAGTATTGATTACTGCAGGTCCAACAATAGCTCCAATTGATCCAGTAAGATATATTACAAATAAATCTACTGGAAAGATGGGATATGCAATTGCACAGGAAGCAAAAGAACGTGGAGCTGAAGTAACATTAGTATCAGGACCAACAAACTTACCTAAAATAGCAGACATTAACTTTATAAGTGTAAAAACTAATGGTGAAATGAAAGAAGCTGTTTTAAGGTATTATGATTTTGCTGATATTGTTATAAAATCAGCAGCAGTAGCTGATTATAAGCCTAAAGAATATAGTAATGAAAAAATAAAGAAAGGCGAGGGTGATTTAGAATTAACTCTTGCTAGAGATAGTGATATCCTAAAAATTTTAGGTGAAAGAAAAAAAGAACAGATTCTTGTTGGTTTTGCAGCAGAAAGTAATAATGTTTTAAATAATGCAGAAAAGAAGCTTAAAAACAAGAATTTAGATTTTATTGTAGCTAATGATATTACTTCAAATGATACCGGATTTGCAAGTGAGGATAATAAAGTAACTATACTATCAAAAGAGGGTAAGGTTATTAATCTTGATAAGATGAGCAAGAAGCAAGTAGCTACAAATATATTTGATATGATTCTAGGAAAGCGCTAACTGCGCTTTTCTTTATATTAAAATAATAGTTTAAATAATAATTAAATGTATTATATTAGTTATGAGGGTGATTTTTTGATTCTTTATGGTGAAATAATATTAAATAGCGAGGCTGTAGAAATTGATAGACCTTTTACTTATAAGATTCCTGAAAGCCTTAACCCTAAGGTAAGGGTAGGACAGATTGTAAAAGTACCTTTTGGATTTAGAAATAAACCAGTTGAGGGATTTATAATAGGTATAAAAAAAGAGGATGAGGTAAGTTTTGATTATAAGATGAAGGAATTGTTATCAATTGAAACAGAAGAACCAATCATTACCCTAGATGACATTGAATTGATCTATTTTTTGAAAGAAAAATATCTTTGTAAATATATAGATGCCTTTAGGCTTTTAATACCTGTAGGGATTATGAAGGGCGCTAAAAATAAGGTTAAGAATGTTATAGTATTAGTTAAAGATGATTTAAGTGATATAAAAAATCCTGAAGGATATAAAGAAATCATAAAGATTATAAAAGAAAATTCAGGTAAATATTCTAAAAGTGAATTAATAAAAAATTTTTCTATATCTCAATATAAACTTAATAATTTACTTCAAAAAGGAATGTTAAAATCTTTAGAAGAAGTTATTTTTAGATATAATGAAAGAGAATATATAAAAGATGAAGATAAAGAATTAACTGGTGAACAAAAAAATGCTATAGAAAGAATTTTAACTTCAGATAAAAATATCTTCTTATTAAAAGGGGTAACTGGTTCAGGAAAGACTGAAATATATATGAGGTTAGTTCAAAATGCATTAACAAACGATAAATCATCAATAGTTTTAGTTCCAGAAATAGCTTTAACACCGCAGATGATTGAGAGGTTTAAAGGAAGATTTGGAAAGGATGTAGCACTTTTTCATAGTAGGCTTTCAGATGGTGAAAGATTTGATGAATGGCACAGAGTTAAGGAAGGAAAAGCTAGAGTAATCGTTGGAGCAAGGAGTGCATTATTTTTACCAGCTAAAAATTTAGGTCTTATTATAATAGATGAGGAACATGAAAATACATATAAATCGGAACAAAATCCTAAATATCAAGCTAAAGAAGTTGCAGAATATATTGCCAATAAAAAAGGTGCAAAATTAGTTTTAGGATCAGCAACACCTACTATAGAAAGCTATTATAGAGCAATTTCAGGAGAGATTGATTTAGTGGAGATTACTAAAAGAGTTGATGGTAAACCTATGCCTAAAATGGAACTTGTTGATATGAGAGAAGAGTTGAAGGTAGGGAATAGATCTCTATTTAGTAGGAAGTTATTTAAAAGTATTGAAGAAGCACTAGAGAAAAAAGAACAAATAGTTTTGTTTTTAAATAGAAGAGGTTTTTCAACTTTTGTATCCTGTAGAAGTTGCGGATATGTTTTTAAATGTGATGAATGTGAAATTTCTATGACATATCATAAAAATGGTTTTCTGATATGCCATTATTGTGGTAAAACTAAAAGAGAACCTAATAAGTGTCCAAAATGTGAAAGCAAGTATGTTAAATTTTTTGGAGCAGGAACTCAAAGAGTTGAAGATGAGATAAAAAAATATTTTAAAGATGCAAAAGTTATAAGGATGGATGTAGATACTACAAGAGCAAAGGACTCACATGAGAAGTTATATAATGCCTTTAAAAAAGGTGAAGGGGATATTTTAATAGGAACGCAAATGATTTCAAAAGGGTTAGATTTTCCCAATGTAACTTTAGTAGGTATCTTAGCAGCTGATATGTCTATTAATATACCTGATTATAGATCGGCAGAGAGAACCTTTCAATTAATAACTCAAGTAGCTGGTAGAGCAGGAAGGGGTGTTAAAGAAGGTAAAGTAGTTATACAGACATATACACCAGAGCATTATAGCTTACAGTATGCTAAAAATTATGATTATGAAGGTTTTTACGAAAAAGAATTTACAGTGAGAGCTTTAATGAATTATCCGCCTTTTGGGAAAATTTTATTAATAAATGGAACTTCAAAAGATGAGAATATGTTAAAAGACTTTATGAATAATATAGCTAATAGCATAAGTATATTGCTAAAGGATTATAATGGAATTGAATTATTAGGGCCTATAGCATGTATGATTTCTAAAATAAAGGAAAATTTTAGGTGGCAAATAGTTCTAAAAGGTGAATTTGATTTAAAATTTGCAAAAAAAATTCAAGAATTACTTTATGATAATAATAAGAGCAATTATAATGAAATAAGAATAAGTATAGATATTAATCCAAACAGTCTAATTTAGGAGGTATAATTATGGCAATTAGAAATATAAGAAAAATTGGCGATGAAGTATTAAGAAAGAAATGTAAAGAGATTACAGAAATAACACCAAGAGATTTAGTTTTAATAAAAGACATGGCTGAAACAATGTATGAAGCTGATGGTGTTGGATTAGCAGCTCCTCAAGTAGGTATATTAAAAAGATTATTTGTAATTGATATAAGAGATGAGGATGGTTTAATGGTATTTATTAATCCAGAGATATTAGAGACTAGTGGTTCTCAACTTGATGATGAGGGATGTTTAAGTGTTCCTGGTGAGTCTTGTGAAGTTGAACGTCCAAACTATGTTAAAGTAAGAGCTTTTAATGAAAAAGGAGAGCAATTTATTTTGGAAGCAGAAGGATTACTTGCAAGAGCTGTACTTCATGAAAATGATCACTTAAATGGTGTTTTATATGTAGATTACAGAAAATAAGGAGAGATAAGAATGAAGATTGTATTTATGGGAACTCCAGATTTTGCTGTACCTTCCTTAGAGAAAATTATATCTGAATATGGAGTAGAAGCTGTGTTTACGCAACCTGATAGACCTAAGGGAAGAGGTAAGAAGATGGCTTTTTCACCAGTGAAAGAAGTTGCTGTAAAGCATGATATAAAAGTTTTTCAGCCAGAAAAACTAAAGGAAGATAGAGTAGCTATAGAGTATTTAAAAGAATTAAAACCAGACTTTATAATAGTAGTTGCTTTTGGGCAAATATTAACTAAGGAGGTTTTAGATATTCCTAGAATAGGATGTATAAACTTACATGCATCATTACTTCCTATGTACAGAGGAGCTGCTCCTCTTAATTGGGTAGTAGTGAATGGTGAAAAGGTATCTGGAAATACTACTATGCTTATGGATGTAGGATTAGATACTGGTGATATGCTATTAAAAGATGAAGTAGAAATTACTGAAAATATGACAGCTGGTGAATTACACGATAAACTTATGGTAAGTGGAGCTGAGCTTTTAATAAAAACTATTGATGGAATGTCAAAAGGAGAAATAACTCCTATAAAGCAAGAAGGCGAAACTTGTTATGCTAAAATGTTAAGTAAAGATACAGGAAAAATTGATTGGAATAAGTCAGCTAAAGATATACATAACTTAATAAGAGGACTTAATCCATGGCCTATAGCTCATACAACATACAAAGATGAGAATATGAAGATATATGAAAGTACTGTTTTAAGTGAAAATAGTTCTAAAGAGCCAGGAACTATTATTAGCGTTAATAAAAATGGTATGAAAGTAAATACTACTGATGGAATAATATTAATTAAAAAAATTCAATTTCCAAATGGTAAGCCATTAACTATTGAACAATATATTAATGGAAAAGAAATTGAAGTTGGAACAAAATTAGTATAAAAAAGGGGAGAGGGAAATATGCCTTTCGGATTTTATCCAGATAGAACTATGCTTATGTTAATACCTGCAATTTTAGTGGCTTTATGGGCTCAGAGTAAAGTAAGTAGTACTTATAGAAAGTATAAATCTATAAGAACTATGAATGGTTATACAGGTGAGCAAGTAGCTAGAATGATGTTAGATGAAGCTGGTCTTTATGATGTACCAGTTGTAGAGACAAGAGGAGAGTTATCAGATCATTATGATCCTACTCGTAGAATTGTAAGATTATCAAGAGATGTATTTTATGGAACATCAATATCATCAGCAGGTATAGCTGCTCATGAAATAGGTCATGCAATACAACATAAAGAACATTATAAGCCGCTTGTTTTAAGAACATCAATAGCTACAGGAGTAAATTTTGCAAGTCAAATGTCTATGATATTATTTATTTTAGGAATTTTTTTAAGTCTTCCCGGACTTACAACTGTAGGGATTATATTCTTTTCAGCAACGGTTATTTATCAACTTGTTACATTACCAGTTGAATTTAATGCATCAAGTAGAGCTTTAAAGGTGCTAGAAGGAAGAGGGATTCTATTAGGGAATGAAGTAGATGGAGCAAAAAAAGTATTAGGTGCAGCAGCTATGACTTATGTAGCAGCAGCGTTAATGTCAATAACACAACTATTAAGACTAATTGCATTAAGCAATAGAAATAACGATTAAGAGGTAAAGTATGAATAGTAGAGAAGTAGCACTAAATGTAGTAAATAGAGTATTAAATGAAGGAGCTTATTCAAATTTAGTTCTTTCTAAGGAGTTAAACCAATCTGAATTATCTGATAAGGATAAAGCTTTAGTAACAGAATTGGTTTATGGAACATTAAGAAGAAAAAATACTTTGGATACGATAATTTCTAATTTTATAAGAGATATAAATGAAATGGATAAAGAAGTGTTAAATATATTAAGAATTGCAATATACCAAATGCATTTCTTAGATAAAGTTCCGGAGTTTGCAGCTTGTAATGAGGCTGTTGAATTAGCTAAAAAAATATCTGATAAGGATGCTAAGTTAGTTAACGGAATATTAAGAAGTTATACTAAAAATCCAGATGATATAGAAGTTAAAAGTGGAAAGGTTAATGAGTTAGCTTATATTTATTCATATGAAGATTGGTTTATAAGAATGATATATAAGCAATACGGAGAGAACTTAGGTAAGAAAATCCTATCAGGATTAAATCAGACTCCGAAGGTAACTGTAAGAGTAAATAATAATAAAGCTGATTATGATGAAGTGTATGACAAACTTGAAGAAATGGAATATAACATAGAGGAAGGATATGCTTGTCCTGAAGCTATAATAATTTCAGGTGGAAAATCAGTTGAGAACAATCCTGTATTTTCAGAAGGATATATAACTGTTCAAGATGAAAGTGCAATGATTGTAGCGCCATTATTAGATGTAAAAGATGGAGATACTGTTTTAGATTTATGTGCAGCTCCAGGTGGAAAGTCAACTCATATAGCTGAGTTATTGAACAATACTGGAAAAGTTTTAGCTTTTGATTTACATGAAAATAAGTTATCGCTTATAACTGAAAATGTTGAGAGATTAGGATTAAATAATGTAACTGTAGATGTTATGGATGCAACAAAATTAAATAGTAAACTAATAGCTTCTGCTGATTCGGTTTTAATAGATGTACCATGTTCAGGAATTGGTATAATAAGAAAGAAACCAGAAATAAAGTGGAACAAAACAAGAAATTCCCTTAAAGAATTAGTTCCTGTTCAAAGAGAAATAATGGATAATGCATGGCATTACTTAAAGAGTGGAGGAACTTTAGTATACTCTACTTGTACCCTTAATAAAGAAGAAAATGAAGATAATATAAATTGGTTCTTAAATAAATATAAAGATGCAGAAATAGAAAAAATCTTCTTAGGAAATATGGAGAACTTTATATATAATGACAATGGTTCTTTAACAATATTACCAAATCAATATATGGATGGATTCTTTGTAGCTAAGCTTAAGAAGAAATAGTAGGTGAACCTATGAAAAATTTATTAGATTTTACATTAGAAGAATTACAAAGTTGGATGAAAGAGAATGGGGAAAGTGCTTTTAGAGCAAAGCAGATTTTCTCATGGATATATAACGAAGTATGGAACTACGATGATATGAAGAATATTCCCAATTCTTTAAAGCATAAGCTAAAAGATAACTTTTATATAGGAATACCTAAAATTGAAGAAGTATATGAGTCTTCTTTAGATGGTACTAAAAAAATGCTATTAAGATTTAATGATGGGAATATAATAGAGTCGGTAATAATGCAATATAAGCATGGAAACTCAATATGTATATCAACACAAGTAGGGTGCAGAATGGGATGTAAATTCTGTGCTTCTACATTAGGTGGTCGTGTGAGAGATTTAACATGTGGTGAGATATTATCACAGGTAATTATAGGAAAGAAAATATGTGGCGATAGAATTTCAAATATTGTTCTTATGGGAAGTGGAGAACCTTTAGATAACTTTGATAATGTTATGAAGTTCTTAAAGATAGTAAATGCTGATTATGGTTTAAATATAGGGCAAAGACATATAACATTATCTACTTGTGGGATAGTTCCTAAAATAATCGAATTAGCAGATAAAGAGATGAGCATAACTTTAGCTATTTCATTACATGCATTTAGTGATGAGAAGAGAAAGGAAATTATGCCTATTGCAAATAAGTATAGTATAACTGAAATTTTAGATGCTTGTAGATATTATATAGATAAAACAGGTAGAAGAATTACCTTTGAATATTCGTTAGTATCAGGAGTTAATGATGGTAAAGAAGATGCTAGATCACTAGCAAAAATTTTAAAAGGTATGCTATGTCATGTTAATTTAATCCCAGTAAATGAAATAAAAGAAAATACATTAAAGAGACCTTCTAAAAAGGTTATAGAGGAATTTGAAGAGATATTAAAGAGTAATGGGATTGAAGTTACTGTAAGAAGGGAAATGGGTGCAGACATAAATGCTGCTTGTGGACAGCTAAGAAAGAGTTACATAGAGTCTGCAAAGTAAAAAGAGGGGGTTATTGTATGGTTAGTATGAAGAGTGATAAAGGGATGGTTAGAAGTTTAAATGAAGATTATGCTGATTTTTATGAAGGAAATCGCTATAAGGTTTATGTAGTAGCTGATGGGATGGGAGGACATAATGCTGGTGAAGTAGCTAGCAAAATGGCTGTAGAATCAGTTATTAGCTATATAAATAAGCAAGATTCATTAGAGCACTCTTTAGAAGAAGCTGTTTTATATGCCAATAGAAAAATATATGATCTCTCGATTGAAGAGAAGAGTTATGGTGGTATGGGGACAACGCTAACCGCTTGTCTTGTGAGAGGTGATATAATAGAGATTGCTAATGTTGGAGATAGTTGTTGCTTTGGTATAAATGAAAAGGAAATAGTTAAGTTAACTAAAGACCATTCATTAGTACAGGAACTAATAGATTCAGGTTCTTTGACAGAAGAAGAAGGTAGAAATCATCCTAAAAAGAATATAATAACAAGAGCGTTAGGTACTGCACGAAATGTAGTAGTAGATATATTTAAAATTAATAAGAATAAGTTTAAAGTCTTTTTACTTTGTTCAGATGGTTTAACTAATGAAGTATCTAAAGAAGAAGTGTTTAATATTATAAAGAATAGTAAAGATTTAAACAATGCTTCTAATGATTTGATTTCTTTAGCGAATGAACAAGGGGGAAGAGATAATATTACTGTCTTGCTATTTGGAGGAGAGGTGTAGAGATGATCGGGATGATATTAGGGGATAGATATGAACTATTAGAAGTAATAGGGGAAGGTGGAATGGCTGTAGTTTATAAGGCTAGAGATAAAAAGCTTAATAGATTAGTAGCGGTGAAGATTCTAAAGAAGGAATTTGCTGATAATAAAGATATCTCTGAAAAGTTTAAAAAGGAAGCTACGGCCATAGCAAATTTATCAGATATGAATATAGTTAATGTCTTAGATGTAGGGCATGAAGACGAAGATAATACTGATTATTTTGTTATGGAATTAGTTGAAGGAAAAACGTTAAAAGAAATAATTGTTTCTAATGGTAAGATTGGTTGGTCTACAGCTAGTACAATAGCAATTCAAGTAGCGAAAGCTTTAGATTGTGCACATAGAAATGGTATAATTCACAGAGATGTAAAGCCACAAAATATATTAATAACTGAGCATGGTGATGTTAAAGTAACAGATTTTGGTATTGCTAAAAGTGCAACGTCATCAACTATTACCAACACAACAACAATTATGGGATCAGCTCACTATTTATCCCCAGAGCAAGCAAAAGGAACATTTATTGATTTTAGAACGGATTTATATTCTTTAGGAATAGTATTATATGAAATGGTAACAGCAAAACTTCCTTTTGATGGAGAATCACCAGTTACTATTGCTTTAAAACATATTCAAGAGGAACCAGTTGCCCCTAAAACTTTAAATGATACAATACCTGATAGTTTAAATAGTTTTATACTTAAAGCTATTAGTAAGGATCCTATTTCGAGATATCAAACTTCAAAAGAAATGATTGCAGATTTACAAAAGATAAAAGAAAATCCTATGACAATTATTCAAGCACCAACGGAAAATGATGGTGGAAGAACTATTGTAATGAGTCCTATTAAAACTGATATAAATCCAAAACCTAAAAAAGTTGAAAAAGTAAATCTTCAAAACAAAATGGAAGAAGAAGAAGAAAATTTTGATGATGATTATTTTAAAAAGAAAAATAAGAAAAAGGGTAAAGGATTAATAATAGGAGGAGTAATTGCAGTTCTTTTATTAGTAATAGTAGTATTTACAACTATTTTTATTGGTGGAAATGAAGTTAAGCAGGTTAAAGTTCCAAATATAATTGGAAAAAGTTTTGATGAAGCAAAAAAGGAAATTGAAGCGTTAGGATTAAAACTTGAAAGAGAAAAAACTGAAAATAGTGATAAACCAGATGGAGAAATACTAAGAAGTGATCCAGCGGCAGATACAATGATAAATAAGGGATCTATAATTAAAGTTGTTGTTTCTGGTGGAGTAGAAAAAGTTACTGTGCCAAATTTGAGAGATTATGAAGAAAATGTAATTAAACAATATTTAGATTCTAAAGGGCTTAAATATGAAATAAATTACGAATTTAATGATAATGTTGAAAAAGGTTATTATGTAAGTCAGGATCCTAAGGCTGGAACTGAAATTGCTAAGGAAGATACTATTTATGTAACTATAAGTAAAGGACCAGAAGTTAAGCTGGTTAAAGTTAAAAATTATATTGGATACAATATTAATGATGCAAAAGCAGATTTAGAAAGTCAAAAATTTATAGTTAATATTATGGAGCAGGAAACAGATAGACAAAGTGAAGATGGAAAAGTATTGGAACAGCCAGTGAAAGATATAGAAGTTAAAGAGGGGACTACGATTGAGCTTTATGTAGGAAAGTATGTTGAACCTACAACTGATATAACTCAGTTTATATCAGAAGGAATGTTGTTATCTGATGCAATTGTTGCATTAGATTCTAATAATATTAAATATACAGTAGAAGGTGGTACACCTCCATCAGCTGAGATAAATCAGTATAAAGTAATTGCTTTTACTCCAAGTATCAAAGATGGTGAGCAAGTGAAAATACAAATTCAAAAGATAGAATCATTACCAACGGATACACCTCCAGAAAATCCTCCACAGGACAATGAGACAACTACACAAAATACTCAATAATATTAACAAATTTAAAGGCAAAAAAGAGAAATTGATAGCCACCTTTGTAGTAGAAATATAAGAAAAATTACTACTATAAAGGTGGCATTTTTATTATATTTATAGGTAATAGCTTAAATATATTGCATTTTTTATGAAAAGGTGTTTATTATAATAAGAGAACAAATTCTTTGGAGGAAATATGAAAGGAAAAATAATAAAGGGAATTGGTGGTTTTTACTATGTAAAAACATCAGAAGGACTTATTGAATGTAAAGCCAGAGGTAAGTTTAGACATAAGGATATGAAACCTATGGTTGGAGATGATGTAGAAATTGAAGTTAGTAATGGGAAAGGTGTAATTGAAGAAATTTTTGAAAGAAAATCTCAATTAATTAGACCTACTGTTGCTAATGTTACTCAAGCTTTTGTAGTTTTTGCAGTTAAAAATCCAGATATAAATTTTGATTTGTTAAACAGATTTTTGATTTTATGCGAACATAATAATATTGAGGCTGTTGTATGTTTAAATAAAGTTGATTTAGTATCTGAAGAAGAGAAAGTGGCTATAAAGCAAAAAATAGTAGATATAGGTTATGAAGTTCTATATATAAATGCTAAAAAGGGTATTGGAGTAGAAAAACTTAGGGAAAAGTTAGATAATAACGAGACTGTTTTATGTGGACCATCAGGAGCAGGTAAATCTACTTTAATTAATACATTAACAGAGAAGTATCATATGGAAACTGGCGAAGTATCAGAGAAGATAGGAAGAGGGAAACACACAACTAGACATAGTGAACTAATTGATGTTGTAGGAGGATATATAGTAGATACGCCAGGATTCTCAACATTAGAAGTTAATTTTATTGAAAAAGAAGACTTAAGATATAGTTTTCCTGAGTTTGAGGAATATAATAATCTATGTAAGTTTAGAGGATGTTTACACTATAAAGAACCTAATTGTGCAGTAAAAAAAGCTGTAGAAGAAGGGAAAATAAATAAATATAGATATGATTTTTATATAAGAACATTAGAAGAAAAGATGGATGGGAGGAAATATTAATGATAAAAATTGCACCGTCAATATTATCAGCAGATTTTTCAAATTTAGGAGAGGATATAGAAAAGCTTCATAATGCAGGAGCTGATTTCATTCATATAGATGTTATGGATGGGAAATTTGTACCTAATATAAGTTTTGGGATGCCAATAATTAAAGCTATAAGAAATAGAACAGATAAAGTTTTTGATGTTCATCTAATGATTGAAGAACCATCAAAATATATTGATGAATTTATAGCTGCAGGGGCAGATTTGATTACTATACACTATGAAGCAGAGAAGCATATAGATAGAGCTATACAGTATATAAAATCAAAAGGTATTAAAGCTGCTGTAGCACTAAATCCTGGAACGCCTACATATGTTTTAAAAGATATAATAAGTGAATTAGATATGGTGCTTATAATGTCTGTAAATCCTGGATTTGGTGGGCAAAAGTTTATTAAGTATTCTATTGATAAAATAAAAGAAGTAAAAGCAATGAGTGAAAAATATAATAAAGATTTACTTATTCAAGTTGATGGTGGAGTTGACCCTTCAAATGTTTCAGATGTTATTGAAGCAGGGGCTAATGTTATTGTTGCTGGTTCAGCAGTGTTTAAAAATGGAGAGATAGAAAAGAATATCTCATCTTTGAGAAGGAGATAAACATGAAGGCTTTAATAGTTTCGGGAGGAGAAAAACCATCTGCGGGGCTTTTAAAAGAGGTGGCTTATGAATCAGAACTGATCATTGGGGCTGATAAAGGTTGCGACTCTTTATATGACTCTAATATAGTACCTAAATATATAGTAGGAGATTTTGATTCTGCTAATATAGATAAGGTTAACTATCTAAAACAATGTGGCGCGATAAAGATTGAATTTAATCCAGAGAAGGATTTTACGGACTCTAATAGTGCGTTGAATCTAGCTATAGAAGAAGGTGCTAGAGAGATTATATTATTAGGGGTTACAGGTACAAGGTTAGATCATACCTTTGGAAACTTAGGATTATTGACTATTGCTTTGAAGAGAAATGTGAAAGCTACTATTATAAATGAAAATAATAAAATTTTTATTGTTAACAATAGTATTTGTCTAAATAGAGATAATAGATATAAGTACATATCATTTTTAGCTTATGGAGAT
>OGIX01000386.1_pt1 | contig 35590 bp, 23 predicted proteins | sample 1571901 | NCBI WGS metagenome assembly OGIX01 (sample SAMEA2582102, study PRJEB24529) | metagenome | biome: Human gut stool | place: China | collected 2011
GACTCTTGAAAAAAGCAATTTTCGAATTGCCAAATTCCTCAATTTCATTCCAGGACTGGACCTCACAGATTACAGCAGCAATGAATATATAGATACTAGTTTCCATTTTATGGACTTTCTTGCGGTTCATACTAGGATCTTCTATTTGTTTACAAAGGTCAATTATACCAATTTCCATGTTAGTTTATGTTTTAATATATTTTATAAAGACAAGAAAAAACAATCGACACAAACAGACAATAACACATTAATAATCAACAATATAACAAATAAACAACAAGGAATAGTATAGTAAAAAATATAATATATTTACTCTGGAACGCTTAGTTGAATTTATAGTTTCACCAAGGTGAAGCAAGCGTATCACTTGGGTGACTACGCCTCTCCACTTAGATGCCAATGTATTGTCACCTAGGTGAAACCACAAAAGAAGACAGACAAAAGATAAGCATCCGGGATTGTGCGTGTTTTTTCCAGTCATAACAAAGTCAAAAGCCTAACGTACTTCGTTTGGCTTTTGATTTTATAACAGCTTGAAGAGAAATACACAAGAGGCCGAATGCTTACAATTCTTCCATAAACTTGACCAACGAGTGAACAATGCTTCAATCCATATACACCCACGCAGGGTGTGACTATGGTTGTCTATACACGTATTCACCTCGTCATTGTTTCAATCCACACACCCACGCAGGGTGTGACAACGTCCATAATGTATCCGGCGCAAGCTTCCCAGTTTCAATCCACACACCCACGCAGGGTGTGACCTTTTTGTACATTTGCAATGTGTTCAGAATATGTTTCAATCCACACACCCACGCAGGGTGTGACAATCCCTTGCCCCGTTTGACGAGGGTGCATAATCGTTTCAATCCACACACCCACGCAGGGTGTGACACTATCTCCTTTTACTCTAATACAATAATATTGTGTTTCAATCCACACACCCACGCAGGGTGTGACATCACCGTGCTGAATTCCCGGCCGTCCAATCAGGTTTCAATCCACACACCCACGCAGGGTGTGACTCATTATAAGTTATAAACACGCTCAATCCGTCAGTTTCAATCCACACACCCACGCAGGGTGTGACAGGAGTGGCAGGTTTACTCTCTGTTGTAGTATGGATGTTTCAATCCACACACCCACGCAGGGTGTGACGACACTTGCCGCAGTTAATTCCCGTAATCCGCGTGTTTCAATCCACACACCCACGCAGGGTGTGACTATAGTTTATATCGGTAAACTCTATCACGTTCCGGTTTCAATCCACACACCTACGCAGGGTGTGACACAGGCAGAAGTTTGGAAAGTCTGGCACAGGAGTTTCAATCCACACACCCACGCAGGGTGTGACAGACGTGGGTATGTGTCCTATCTGCTCGAAGAAGTTTCAATCCACACACCCACGCAGGGTGTGACTACTATCAATGCTTCGATTTACATATAAGGATGTTTCAATCCACACACCCACGCAGGGTGTGACCATGGAGTATTTTCTACAATACGCGCGTTATAGGTTTCAATCCACACACCCACGCAGGGTGTGACCACCAATAGAGGGCAAAATAAAGCCTTGTAGTGTTTCAATCCACACACCCACGCAGGGTGTGACTATATAATACATTATTGCTTTTGCGGCTATAAAACGTTTCAATCCACACACCCACGCAGGGTGTGACGTCTGATAATGAGGGAATTACGAAATCTTCGTAGTTTCAATCCACACACCCACGCAGGGTGTGACTCTATATCTAATAACATATTATAAATCAGCAAATTTAATCCACTGTTATGCGAATCATCATTATTATTCAACTTCATAACAAAGAAATACCCTACAAATAATTTAATCTACTGATTATTAACACATGCGAAGATACTACTTTTTTTGTAACACACCACATTCGCATTATATTATAAGAGCCTCCTCAAGTTTATACGCCGTTTCAACACCTATTACTTCCACCCTCTTATTCTCATTTTTACTAAGAATATAAAAACGAACACTATCAAGAGACATATCAATAATATCCCTAACTCTCCCTTTTAGAAGAGAATATTGCGCTTCCGTCACTACACACTCAAAGACTGAGTTCTGCACCCTCTGTCCATAATCCAGACAAGCCTTGGCCACACATCGTAAACGGCGAGCCCCCTCTTTGCTTGTAGTATCCACATCGTAAGTCACAAGAATGTACATAATTAAAAATCATTTTATAAGAAATACCGGATAATCGTCAATATCCTGCCTGATATATCTTGCCATTAACATAGCCTGCACATAAGGCAGAAGCCCTATTTCAACTTTTTCATTAAGATAAGGATGAATTATCACTTCCCTTTTCCTTGCCTGCCATGCAGTAATAAAAGTCTTTTTCCCTTTATCTGTCATAACAACCCCATTATCACCTTGGAACAAGAAGTCTTTTACTGAAATCTGTCTTTTATTAATCAACGACAAAATAAAACGGTCGCCAAGGTAAGCACGTAACTCTTCCATCATATCTAAGGCCAACGATGTGCGCCCCGGACGGAGTGTATGGAGAAACCCGACGTATGGATCAAGGCCAACAGTTTCGAGAGCGGCCGCAACATCATTGGCTATCAACGTATATGCAAAAGACAACATGGCATTCACCGCATCCTTGGGAGGACGACGATTGCGACCATGAAATGGGAAATCAGTCTTCTGATTAAGTATCAAGATTGGCAATACCTCAAAATAGGCATTCGAAGCCATTCCCTCATAACCAATTAATTCCGTCTTATCTTGAGCCTTCAAAGCATCACGCTTGGCACGTTCCAATACTTGCACCGCCCTATTAATGTCTTCATTCTCACCATAATCACGAATATATCTCCTCAATATATTGCGATAGTTTTGAATCTTACCACCAATCATCAACCTAACCACATGCAACGACCAAGATGCATCGTCCGACAATTGGTACTGCTTTTTGCGTAACAGAACATTCCCTTTCGTAGCACCTTGAACCCTGCTGATAAATCTGCCTTGTGGAGAAAGAAATGTGAGTGATATACCATTGTCACTACACAATTTCATCACACCGGGACTTGCGCCCATATATCCGAACGTAACGATGCCCTCTATATTTATGACAGGAATACGAAACACCTCCTCCTGCTGAACAGATATAACGACATTCAGCCCATCCTTACTAAGATACGCTTCCGGTGTCGTCACATACAAAGTATTCAATAGTTTTCTCATAGATACAGATTTTTAGTAAGGTAATTATCTACCGAAGTACAATTATTTACCATTTCCGGCATGCAGATATCTTTCAGCGAGCACTTGTCACAATGTTTCCCATATTCAGCCTTCGGGATAACCGCTTTACTAAATATATCGTGCATATCCCGGGCACATTGTCTGACTATATTTCGCAGCTCCTCCGTTATATCCACATTAACCCGATGGCGAAGCTCCCCATAAAAGAAAGAGCCGTATGGTATATGGATAGCATACATTTCTTCTATGCACATGATTTGTGCTGCCAACTGCACTTCATCCACCTCGTTTCTTTTCGGTTTGCCATGCTTATACTCCACAGCAACCGGTTGCCATCGCCCCGGATAGTTGGGATGCAAAATCGTATTTTCAAAAGATGAGGAAGGAAGTAACTCTATGGCATCAGAGATTCCATAGAGTCCAAGTTCACGCGAAGCGATATTCACCGCACGCAATGTTATCTGGTCACCACACTTTTGTCTATAAAACGGATCATCTACATGCTTGTGCAGAATCTGTCCTTCGATGGTGAGACGATTATCATCCCATTGCTGCTCAATGTGTATCAAAGCCCATTGCCGGGGACAGAACCTAAAGTGCTGAATCCCCGACAACATGAGCATATCGTCTTCATTGTACATACGATGGAATTATATCAGTTCCTCAATAGTTACATTTGATGGAGCATTCTCCTTATCTATAGTAACTGAATAGTCGATGAATGAGCGTGGTGCTCCATCGCAGACTTTCTCCACTTTTACCAATTCAAACAACTTGTTGGCGGGAGCATTACCCAATATGGAGTCATGCTTGAAGACTATCAGTTTTTGAGCACTCATCAATCCACGTGCCGCCGAACGATCCACATCGAACATGTTCTTTAAAGCTTCCCAAAATAGTTCAAGGTCTTCTTCAGAAAATCCTGTCTGTTGTGCCAAGTTAGCGGAGATGAAGCCGTGACAGACATAGAGGCCATAAGGAATGGTCGCTTTACGTCCCTGTATTCCCACTTGTGATTCATAGGTCTTTTCTTCATCACGAGCTACACATACGGTTAATGCATGCTCTGCTGAAACAATCATATCTTGCGAACGGGCAAAAGTCATTTGAATCGGCCCCCTCACTTGTCCTGCGTTAGGTCCGGTTGAGAGTACTGCTCCAAAAGTCCTAACGTCAAAGAAGCGTCTGCACATAGCAATTTTACCAGCTGAACTCTTATCGGCAGGAGCTTTTTCTTTGATTTTTAGTTCTATTCCTAAATCTTCTTTGTACATTTTGCGGATTTCTTCATTAATAAAGACCTCTTCTCCAGAAATTTCTTTGGATTTGACAAGAATATCGTTACCTGCTTTTCCTGCTTGGGCTATTTGTACATAATTACGTACCTTGCGTTTCAAACAAACATCTGTAACAAGGCCTATACCAGTTTCAGCATCTATCCGAGGAAGATTACCTGCATCCGGGTCACCATTTGGATTACCATCTTGTACATCAAAAATGTAAACGAAATCAATTCTATTCTTTAATTCTGACATAATTGTATATTTTTAAAAATTATTCTTCAGTTTCTTGATTCTCTCTGTGAGCTTTCTGATGATAATAGCCGAGGAAGAATCGTCCTTGATCTTCCAAACTCAATGTATTAGGAAAATTTTGAATTAAAACTATTATCTCTTTCTTTTGATTATCAAAGAAATTAGCAAGGCCTTTCTTCTCTTTAGCCAATTTAGCATAATGACTGTTTGATAATTTGAGAACTGTTGAAAATACTGTAGATGGCGTAGATGAAGCCGCGTTCATGTAACTTGAACGAATGGAATCTTGTTTATTTGCTGCATATTGTAGGTTTTCCAACACGGCAAACAGCCTTCCACAAAGATACCCTTGATTTTGATTTTCTTTGTCTAACATAATATCTAATTTTTTATGGTTGTTATTTTCGTTTAGTCTGTTGAGATATGCCTTGATGATAGCAGCACGCACTATATTGACGGATTGTTCTGCACGTATGCGACGAATACATGCTTGAAAGAGAGAAGCCGGATACGGCAACCCTTGAAATATGCTTCTCACCACAGCATCAGGAAGGTTGGGAGTCGCATCACTTGACTTTCCTCCAAGAGTAACATTTCCAAGAATGGAATGCATTCCCACGTACGGCTTCTTATCTTTGCGAGTGTCAACCATCTCCATATCCGTAAAATGTTTACTTATCAAACCTGCAAATTCACGCAAAGGCATCTCATTCCAATATACTACCGCAATTCTTGCCGAATTAGGAGCCAAACCCAAAATGAAGAATTTGTCATCATCGTTTGCCGATAATTTTCCGTTATAGATAGACTGGAAAGTATCATATACTAACTTTATGCGCCTGTTTGAGTCGTCATTTTCTTCTTCAATCCGCCCCAACAAAGAAAATAGACTATTTTCGGACTCTTTTGAAGCCTCGCTATTGGAGGAAGCCCAGAAAAGATAAGTACGTGAGCCCACCATAAACTTATTGTGAGAATCCGAACGCAGCAAATGATTCAATGCGGTTGTATATGCAAATTCAGCTTCTTTTGATATTGGAGCATTGTATCCTTTAGATTTCCCATACGAATCATACCCGGAATTAACTTGAAATGCAACTAGTTTAGCTGTTTCTTGGCTTCCAAGTATCTTTGTAGCAGTTGTAATCTCTACAACTTTTGAATATCTCCCTGTTATCAAACAAAGATTTCCTGCCACGCCATGATTCTCGTCAAACAAATTTATCAATTCCCTTTTCGAAGCCACTATTTTCGTATCCCCTTCTATAAGGAAAGAAAAGGTAGAATATTTCTTATTAAGATTTTTGGCTATATCATCCCATAAAGAATCTTTCTGCATAGCCCCAACTATAAAAGAATGGTCTTGCTGATAAAATGCATAAACAGCTTTTATGTCCTCATTATCCGGAAAAGCATCATATATATCTTTTACTTTCGCCTTAAATACTTCAAAGTACTTACGTATCTTTTCCATATCCCCCTTATCGGAATAACCAAATACATATTTACAATTGTCATACAAATAGTTTGCAACAGGGGCACTTGACCGGCTAACACTTTTCTTAACAAGAAACCGCTGTGCCGACTTCTTATCTATGCGCCTGTCTTCAAAGCGCAGAAATTTTCCACATCTATCAATAACAATAATAAATCCAATCTCTTTGTATTCTAAACCAAAAGGGGCCACATCATCTCCACTTCGATGATAGTAATCATATAATGCTTTCAGTATCATCTCAACACCTCCTCACTATCTTTATCCGGTACAACAATCACTCCCTTTTTCATTTGGGCTCTATAAAACATAGCATTCGGTTTTTGTGGATTTTCCTCAAAGTCCATATCATAAAGCATAATGCCGAAATCCCTGTCTTCGGCTAAGGGATAATCAAGATTATCAGTACTTTCAATATACTTCCAGTTTGCAGAAAACTCACGACATCCGAGATAGGGCTGCGTAAAACATTGCCCTTGTGATGCCCTGCGTTCGAACATCTGATAATACTTCATAGGATTCTCGTCGGCACTTGGCTGATGCTTGGCAAAAGCCTCTTTCGGACGGTCTTTTACCGGAATAAATACTAACTTAGCATAAATTCGGTAACGCACATCCAACAGAAGCAACGTGTTCTTCTGCTGACGTTTATCTTCAATAATGATAGGTGATTTACTGGCAACTGCCCCCACCTCATTCCGTCTAATGGTAGCCCATTTAATAGGTCTGAGTACCTCAATCTTTGTTACCTGCCAACGCATGGCATAGCGTTTAAACAGTATCGCTTCAAAGATGGCGCGTGCCGCCGATGGCGTTATGACATCGTAACTCACACGCTCTACTTTCAATTCCGGACGAGTGAAACAAGCCCAATCGCCCCACACCTCCAGACAATATTCTTTATCTGTATATTCCATATCATTCATCGTTTTCCTTGTTTTCCAATAAATCTTCCGGCTTCTGACCTTCAAAAAACCTTTTTGCCGACAAGGGAGTTACCACTTCACGACCGGTTTTTTGCTCCAACTGTTCGCGTGCCACACGAGCCACATCACCACCGTCAGCCGCACACTGCATATTTTCACCCAATGTCTGAGGATTTTTAGCTTTAGTAATACTTGTCGTAGAGAGTTCGGCCAGCATATTAAGAACCAATTCTTCATTGGTCATATTGTCCCGGAGATTTTCTTTCTTCAAGCCCTTGAACTGTTTGTACTCCTTTGCCGACTTTCCGGTCCATTGCTGATAGATAATGTCTGTAAGAGTAGCATATTGAACACCTTCCTCTACATTATGTAGTTTCCATTGATCTGTAAGATCTTTACGGATTTCAATGCTCTTCAAGCGTTGGTTTATCCAGTTGTCAGAGTAACCAAGTCGCTTGTAGTCCATCATAGCTTGCTCAATACTCAACTCAGGGTCTTGCATCTGATCAAGACGTTCGGATGCTACATGTGCCATCCATTGCTTGAACGGTTCTGCCTTGGGAGATGGGATAGACTGAATGATACGTAGTAGTTGTTCTGTATCAGCCACATCTGTAAGTCGCATCTTACCGTCTGTGGCTTTCATTTTCAAACCGTGACAATTTGTCACGGTTTCATTTCCCTCTTCTTTAAGTCTTTGCTTTAACTTACGCCAATAAGCAGTTGCATCAACACTGTCTGTTAAAACTGACACCACATCAACTATCGAAAAATACCATTTTTCCTTTTCATCATCCCACACGGTGCGGACTTTACGTTCTTCAAACAATTTCAATGTTTCTTTCTTTGTCATATCCGTTTCTTTATATCATTAATACTTCCTCCAGCCAATGGTTATCAAGGCTGAGACCTGTGGCTTTATTATACTGAGACCTGTCTGCCAATACATATATTCCTTCCAATATTTCTTCGACAAGCCCATAGCCTTTCAGTTGCTTAAAATCATAGGAACGGATGCCTACAGTAAATTTCGCCAATTGCTTCACCAACGAGTAGGTACACCCCGATTCTTTCAACTGCTCTATAAGTTCCATGCTGTTTTCCCAATTTATGATAACATTTATACTCGTATCATCAATCAGGTGAAATTCTTTTGATGCAGTTTCAAAACATAACTCAGTAGGTTTGTAGAGCCAGTGCTTTATATCCTTTTCATCAAATGTTTGTTTTCTGCTATACAATTGACAAAAATAGGCTTTCATGGTAGAAGGAGCAAACCAATCACTATCTTCCGGCAAATTCAACCGAGCATTGTTGGAGTCAGCCATTGAACCGAAGAGCTTTCGCTTCTCTGCCGCCAGACTGAACACAAATGTATGTCCCATGGCACTTCGTCCTTCCCGATTGCACCGTCCCGCTGCTTGCAATACAGAATCGAGTCCTGCTTCTTGACGGAACACAACCGGAAAGTCTATATCCACACCGGCCTCCACAAGCTGGGTTGCAATGACCCTGACAATCGGCTGCGACTCATCCTTCAATAAAGTTTTTATTTTACCAATAGTTTCGTGTAAGTGGGCAGGGCACATCATTCTAGACAAATGCAATTTCACTCCGTCATTGGGCAAACGGTCATACAGCTCTTTGGCATCTTTACGAGTGTTCACTATGCACAACACCTTATTATATTCAGACACCTTTGCAGCTATCTCATCGTATGTTTTTCCTGTATCATCGATTGACAACTTCACACGGCGAAGCTGGTCATGCAAAGCAAATTCTTCCGGAATAATTTCCTTGATATGTTCTATTCCCTTAAAATCAGCTTTAGGATTTGTTCCTTCTATCAGACCACTCAGTACCGGCTGGCTTGCCGTGGTAAACAATACCGAAACCCCGAACATTTCCTGATACGCTTTCAGCGCATCGACTATCGGCCGCAAGAAGCCGGTTGGCAACATCTGAACCTCATCCAAAACAAGAATTGAATTTGCCATGTTGTGCAGTTTGCGGCAATCAGATGTTTTATTGCTAAACATAGATTCAAAAAGCTGTACATTGGTAGTGACAATAATGGGATAGTCCCAATTCTCTGTAGCCAATTTTGCTTTTTCCCTATTTTCCTCGTCCTTAATATCATCGGGGTCGAAATTACTATGATGCTCCAATACATTTTCTTCACCAAAGATTTCCTTCAAAAGCCCTGCCGTTTGCACAATGATACTGGTATATGGGATGGCGATGATGATACGATTCATTGAATGGCTTACAGCATGCTTCATGGCCCATAACAAAGAAGAAAGTGTTTTACCGCCTCCCGTCGGAACTGTAAGACTATAAAATCCTTTTTCGCTTGAAGAAGTTCTACTGCATTGTTCTTTCACTTGCTGGCGGATGCGGTTCACTTTCGTATCGGCTGCATTCGATTGCAGTTTTTGCATATATGCCTCCAGCTGTGGAAGCAAATCGGCAAGCGTAGCCGAATTTCCCCGCTTCCGCCATGACTCTACATCCATAAACCGTTCTGTATCGAGCCGGTCGGCATCTACAAGACAGGAAAAAAGCATACGGGAAAGGTGATGAAAGTGTTTCCATTCAACCTTTGATTTAGAAAAAGGTGAATCAATAAATTCTTGGAATAATAAAGGTTTGTTTATGCTAATGTCACCCTCGTTTATTTCTTTGGACAATAGCCTCTCTTTCAATATGTTTTCCACATCCCCGAAATCATGTAACCCTGTGTGATGAGAAATAATTTGGTTTACAAGAAGATGGGAAACATCCTTTCCCATAAGTTCTTTTGCCAATATTCCACCCACAAAAGCATGGGTATGATCATCATAGCGCTTCTTGTCACTCGTAGGCAAACCATTCATCTTGCGTATGTATTGCTGGAATGCCGCCCGTTCCTTTCCTTTGTCATGAAGTAGGCCGAGCGCACGCCCCCAAGAAGGAAGTCCGAACTGCCCGGCGAAGGATGCCGCCATATCAGCAACCCCCTTTTGATGTTCATCATTGGTTTGTATCATCCATTGACCATTATCCCTATTTTGATACAAATGGGATATCAACTGATTTTCCTCTATCATCTGATTAAATTTATAAGGCTAGCATTCCACAAATATAGTGAATAATATCAGACTCTCGCAAAAGAAAATCATATTTCAAGTCAGCTCCATCAGTTTTCATCCTTAAAACAAGAAATACAACCAACAACGACAAGAACAGGCATTCCGCTTTGTCGCCTCTACGCGGAAAAAAGAGAACAAACCATTTCGGGGGGATACAAAAATTTCCGTCACTACATCTCTTTTAGAATCAGTAAGATGTAGTGACGGAAGAAAAAACAATCTGATTATCCACATAGGTAATCCAGCATTTATATTTCAAAACAAATAACGTATAAAGCAAACGTTATCGGGCATTCCCATGTGATGCAATCATCCATCAATGATGCTTTTATGATATGATTGCAGATAATTAGTAAACATCAAGCTTTCACCACCGCCAGCAACTCATCCGGTGTAACCAGTGACTGCTCGCCTGTAGTCATATTCTTCAAAGTCAGTTTCCCTTCGTTCATTTCATTTTCACCAACAATAGCGACAAAAGGAATCTGCTTGTCATTGGCATATCCCATCTGCTTCTTCATTTTAGAAGCATCCGGATAAATTTCAGCGCGCACCCCTGCTTCACGGACTTTTGCCAGGATAGGCAGACAATAAGCAGCCTCTTTATCGCCGAAGTTTACAAACAACAGCTCGGTTCCGTTCACCGCTTCTTTCGGATACAAATCCAACTGATTCAACACATCAAAAATACGGTCGGCTCCGAAAGAGATACCTACACCAGACATACCATCCATACCAAAGACACCGGTCAGATTATCATAACGGCCACCACCACTGATGCTGCCAATCTGCACATCCAAGGCTTTCACTTCAAAAATTGCTCCTGTATAATAATTCAAGCCGCGAGCCAAAGTCAAATCCAATTCCACTTCACTCTTCACACCCAGTGCAGACACGGTTTTTAATATGAATTCACTTTCTTCCACTCCCTTCAATCCCGCTTCACTGGTAGCAAGGACAGTCTTCAAAGTTTCCAATTTCTCTTCATTGCTTCCACTCAATAAAATAATCGGCTGCAATTTATCAATAGCCTCTTGAGGAATCCCTTTAGAAGCCAATTCCGCATTTACATTTTCCAATCCGATTTTATCCAGTTTGTCAATGGCTACGGTGATATCTACAATTTTATCAGCCTCCCCGATAATCTCGGCAATACCGGTCAATATCTTACGGTTATTGATTTTAATTGAAACACGTACTCCGAATTTACCAAATACACGGTCTATCATCTGTACCAGCTCCACTTCATTCAATAAAGAATTGCTGCCTACCACATCGGCGTCACATTGGTAAAACTCACGGTAACGCCCTTTTTGGGGACGATCCGCACGCCAAACCGGTTGGATTTGATAACGTTTGAAAGGAAAACTTATTTCATCACGATGCATCACCACATAGCGGGCAAAAGGTACGGTGAGATCGTAGCGCAATCCTTTTTCACAGAACTTGCTCGCCAGCTTTACCGCATTGCGGCTCAGCAATTCCTCATCGGTAATGCCGTTGAAATAATCACCTGAGTTCTGTATCTTAAACAATAACTTATCCCCTTCGTCACCGTATTTTCCCATCAAGGTAGACAAATTCTCCATAGAAGGAGTTTCAATCTGCTGATAGCCGAAAAGATGAAACACATCACGGATCGTATTGAATATATAGTTACGTTTCGCCATTTCCACCGGCGAAAAATCTCTCGTTCCTTTAGGTATACCTGGTTTTGCTGCCATAATGATTCTATTTAATTTATTTTGAGCCACAAAATTACACTAAATATTTCATTCGTAAAAAGAATACTTCTTAATATTGCTCATTGCCGGCAATATTAAGAAGTTAAACAGCCGGTGCCTTAAGTGCATATCTCAGTATGGGCCGTTTCCCTACGAACTCATTGTTTAATAATTTCGTAAGCTGTAGAATGAACCCCTCTATTCTCTATTTTTCCCTCCAATACATCCAAAGCGAACTCAATGCCCCGGACAGCCATCTGTGAGCTGAAAATATCAGCTGTTGCAACCAGTTTTCCCGTAGAAAGAAATTCTTTCATCACCGCATCATTATCAAAGCCCACTACAGGCAGATAGCAATTTTTTTCTTGCATCTGCTGAAGAACCCCCAACGCCATCGCATCATTGCTGCAATATACAGCTTTCAAATCAGGATACCGCATCCACATAGCCTGAAAAACTTCGGCGGCTTTCTCCGTTTCCCAGTCGGCCGGTTCGGATGCCACCAATCTTAACCCTTTTTCTTCTATCGCCTTGATAAAACCTCTTTTACGCTGCTGCGCATTATCGGCTGCCGTCAATCCTTCAATAATAGCAACTTTATCTTCATTCCGCAACTTCTTATCCAATAATTTACCCACTTCATACGCAGCTGCAAAATTATCCGGTCCCACAAAAGCCACTTCTACTCCTGCCTGCTCCAATAGCTGAGTATCCAACCGGATATCAATATTGATTACCGGAACTCCTTTCCTGACAGCCTCTACTACAGGCTGAACTAAGGCTTTTGAATCTATAGGAACCAATACGATAGCATCGACTTGCTGATGAATCAAGGAATACATCAAGTCAACCTGTTCCTCTACCTCTGTCTGTGTAGCCGTTCCCACACAAACCAAATCCAAAAACGGAAGAGGGGCCGCATACTGAATGGCCCCTTCTTTCATCACTTTGAAAAAATCGGCTTGTAACGACTTCATTACAAGCCCTATTTTATAATTTCTCTTCATCTAATTTTTAATTTGACAAAGTAATGCTTATTAATCCGATAATAAACAAGGAGAACATAGCCGCAATCAGTTTATTGGTCCCCTTCGGAGCTTCCTTAAATTCCTTCCAGACAAAAACTCCCCAGATCATAGCCACCACAGGCGCTGCGTTGCTAAGGGCATAAGAGATAGCCGGATTGGCAGCACCTGCTCCCATAAAACTAATCACCATGCCGTCCATCCAGATAAAGCCTCCCAGCATACCTGTGAGATGGGTCTTGGCATCGCCGGCAAAGTAATCTTTCATGGTCACCGCCTTGCCTTCTACCGGATGCTTCATGGCAAAGGTATTGAATATAGGTGTGCTGGCCAGAATACCTACCGCAAAGAAGAACACACCTGTATAAGGAGTCAGCGTTCCGGTTCCTCCCGCCACATACTGCGGGTCAAGAGATTTCACTACCAATCCGTAAAAGAACATGATAGCAATGCCTGCCATAATGGCCAGCAGAATCCCCTTCTTCGGAGTGGAAGCCTTGCCGGACGATAACTTTCCGTACGCTTTTCCGCAGATCAGTATAGCTACAATGATGACTAACACACCACTCCATAGTAAAAGCTGATTTCCCTGATAGGTCTGACCGGCCAAAGAGATTAATAAATAATTGAATACAATACCTCCAATCCAGGCCAAGCCTCCACCGATAGGAAAACCTACTGACATTCCGGCTACAGCAATGGCTGCTGTAAGAAATATATTGCCGAAATTCCATACAACACCGCCCAAGAATGCATATTGAATGCTAGACCAGTCCATGACTGCCAAATCCTGAAAAAAGGTACGGCCTTCACTTCCCATACTTCCTAAAGTCACCGCCCCCAATAAAGCTGTAAGGAACAGACCGACGGTCAAATCCCAATAAAACAGTTCAAAGCTCCATTGCTTGGCGGCAACCATCTTCTGCGTATTTGCCCAAGAGCCCCAGCAGGCACAGCAAATAACACAGCAGAGGATTGCCAAAAAGTAATTATCTACCAATATCATATTTCATCGATATTATTCGTGAATATAGATATTCCAGTTCAGATAAGTTTCAAGAGCTTCCGCCAAAATATCTTTCACATTGCCACGGCACATAGCCACATGATGTTCGAATCCATTCTTACAAATATATTTCATAAGCGGCTGCAGATTATCCACCTTGGTTACTGCTATACAACCATCCATTCCGTATGGGTCATCGGTCAGGTCACCTTTGCCCAAATAAGACTTGATACAACCCTTCGTATCATCTGTCGAGATGCGGAAGAAGGTGAAATCACCCTGTTTTACTTTACCGTAAACGGCACCGAAAGTATGTACCTTACCTAATGTTCTGCCCAACACTCCTAATGTTCCTAACTTCAAATCACTCATTACAAATGATTTAGGGAAGTTACCACAATGTGTACACACACACTTGTTACGATCCTCGGCAAAGTTATTGTTCCAGTCAAGCAATGCCGACGGGCGACCGGAAGCCAATGTCAACGCATACATAGACACTGCACCGGCAATATCCACTTCACAAGCAGCAGGGATTAATTTTTCACTCAACATACTCATAGTCACACAAGCTGCACAACCATAGTTTTGCTCCAAAGAGTCCCAACACTGGATAGCTACAGCATCAATTTCATTGGCTTCCATCCATTGTTCTACAGCCACACCAAATTTAGCCTGCAAAATCAGTTTATCATTGTATTGTTCGGGAACAGCAGCATATTGTCTGATTTCTTTCAGTTTTGCTTGTAACGTTTCATCAGCATCTTCAATCTTACGGGCGGCAGACAAGATTTCAGAAAGATCTACCGGAACGACTGTAATGCCCGATGCCTGCAACAGTTTCTCGCTGGCGCGGACGGTCTGGAAACCGGCAGGACGAGTGCCGATGGCACCGATGCGAGCATGACGAAGACCATTCACCACCCGGCAGATCGCAGCGAACTTATTAATATCGGCTGCCAGCAAATCAGAATAAATAGAATAAGTATGTAGCGTAGTATCAGTAAAAGGAATGCCATACTGATACAAGTTATTGCATACGGAAATCTTACCACAGAACGCGTCACGACGGCTATCCAAATCCACCTTGTCATTCTCATCATCACATGCCTGAACCAAAACAGGCACATTCAGATCGGCTACACTGATAGCATTGATGATACCGATTTCAAAACCGAAGTTAGGTAATGAAACAATGATTCCATCAATACGGTCACGGTTCTCACGGAACAACTTTGCACATTTCAAGCCATCTTCTCTTGTTTCAATACTGCTACTGCCTGTAGGCGTAGCATCTTCGGGGAGAATGACATAGTCATAGCCCTCTTTCGTCAGTGTTTCCAACAATTGTTTACGGACATCTTTTGCTAATTCCGAGTTAAAATAAGCGCGTGTTCCAATGATGACACCAAAACACATTTTTTTCTTGTTTTTCATTTCTAATGGTATTAAAAGTTACGATATATTCAGTTAGTTATTCTGTCCTATTACTTTCTTAACAGCCTCACGCCAGCCACTATACAAAGATTGAAGTTCTTTTTCCTCCATACAGGGAGCGATGCAATTGTCAATGGTACGCATGGCAGCGGCTTCTTGGAAACTGGCCCACTTCTTACGGGCAAAGCCATTCATGACAACAGCCCCCAATGCAGAAGCTTCCTCTATCTCCGAACGGTTAATGACGGCATGCAGCATATCAGCCTGAAACTGCATCAGGAACTGATTCTTCGTGGGGCCTCCGTCAACACGCAACGCTTTCAGCTCGATTCCTGCCTGCCGGGTCATCATGTCTATCAAATCCTTCACTTGATAAGCAATGGATTCCAATCCTGCACGCAGCACATGCGCTTTTCCAGCATTCAGTGTCATTCCCCAGATGGCAGCTTTAGCATCCGGTTTCCACCAGGGAGCTCCCAATCCGGTAAAGGCGGGAACCAGATAGACTCCATCATTGTTTTTAACCGAAGTCGCCAAGGTTTCAATTTGATTGAACGAGTCCACCAATCCCAATTTCTCCACCATCCATTTGATAGTGGCTCCGGTGCAATGGATATTGCCCTCAAAAGCATAATACACTTTACCCAAAGCCGAGAATCCGACGGATGTAACCAGCCCTTCAGGAGCAGCGACAGCCTCTTCTCCAATGTTAACCATAACAGATGATCCCGTTCCATAAGTCACCTTGCCCATACCTGCCTCAAAACACATCTGACCGGTTAATGCTCCATGGGAATCACCTAAAACACCTGCTATTTGTATCGGAGATTTGAACAAACCCTCTATCGTTGTTTCTCCAAAAACAGCATCACAGGGCAACGCTTCCGGCATCATACTCCGGGGAATAGTGAAGAGTTTCAACAACTCTTCATCCCAGTCCAAAGTATGAATATTAAAAAGCATGGTACGCGACGCATTCGTATAATCAGTCAGATGCTTCCTGCCTTCGGTCAGTTTCCAAATCAGCCAGGAATCAATAGTTCCCATCAACAAATCGCCTTTTTCTGCCAGTTCACGTGCATTTTCCACGTTATCCAATATCCACTTAGCACCACTGGCAGAAAAATAAGGATCGATAAGCAATCCGGTCTTTCGTTGTACCAGTTCGCTGTATCCCTTATCTTTCAGTTCTTTGCAAATAGCCGCTCCCCGCTGGCATTGCCATACCACGGCATGATAAACGGACTTGCCGGTATGTCGGTTCCAAACAACCACCGTTTCGCGCTGATTGGTGATGGCAAGAGAATAAGAAATATCCTTTCCATTCACTTCTTCTTGTTCAAGCAGACAATGTATCGTTTCTATGGTATTTTTATAGATTTCTTCGGCATCATGCTCTACCCATCCTATCTGCGGGTAGAATTGCTGATGTTCTATATTTACCCGATGCAACAATTCGCAATCTTCAGAGAACAGCATGGCTTTTGTTGCCGAAGTACTTTGATCTATGGTAATTATTCTGCTAATCATACTATTAGATTTAAAAAGGATATGTTTATTTTTTCACGAATTCAAGGGCAGTCTTGCAGATGCCCTCTTTATCCAATCCGTAATGGGCAAAGATTTCATGGGAGTTTCCATGAACCACGTTCTCATCGGGGATGCCGATAATGCGTACCGGAATCGGATTTTCGGAAAGCGTCTCAACCACAATAGCTCCCAAACCACCAAACTGACTATGCTCTTCCACAGTGATAATTCTTCCGGTTTCTTCTGCCGCTTTCCTGATGGCTTCCGCATCAACGGGCTTGATGGAAGACATATCCAACACACGTGCCTTAATGCCTTTCTCCTGTAACATCAAACCAGCTTGATAAGCATGATAAACCGTTTCTCCGGCAGCAATGATGGTCAAGTCCGTACCGTTCAGCAGCATATTAGCTTTTCCCAGAACAAAATCAAAATCATCATTCTCATACACATCGGGAACAGCAGCTCTTCCTACACGTACATACACCGGTTCAGGATAATCTACCAATAGTTTGACCAACTTGCGTGTCTGACGGGCATCACAAGGAAGAACGATATTCATTCCCGGAAAAGTTCTTAATACGGCAATATCATGCAGGCTATGATGAGTAGCCCCCAAAGCACCATAAGCAACTCCACCACTTACTCCGAGTATCTTCACATTATTCTGACTATAAGCCAAATCGACCTTCACCTGCTCCAAGCTACGTGCCACGTAAAAGCAAGCCGGGCCACATACAAACACTTTTTTTCCGCTATGTGCCAAACCTGCTGATATTCCTACCGCATCCTGTTCGGCTATTCCACATTCTACAAACTGTGCAGGTAATTCTTTTGCAAAATCCCCCAAAGTAACAGATCCTCTGGCGTCTGTTGTAACCGCCACAATATCTTTATCCTGACGCGCCAACTCCAGCAACGTATCTGTAAAGCTCTTTCTGCACGCTATCATATTATTTGCCATTGTTTTCTTTTTCTAGTTTTTCAATTCTTTCGGATACCTCGCGAACAGCCTCTTCATATTGTTCGGCTGTAGGCACGCCATGATGCCATTTTGCAATGCCTTCCATATAAGACACTCCTTTTCCTTTTGTAGTATGGGAGATAAGCAAATGAGGCTTTTTATTCGTATAATCAATAGAACGGAAAGTCCGGATGATATCTTCCATCTCATCTCCGTTCATTTCCAATACATCCCAACCGAAGGCAGTCCAGCGGTCGCGCATACTCTCCAATGACATGACCTCCTCGGTTGTACCGCTGATCTGCAAACGATTACGGTCAATAATGGCTACCAGATTATCCAATTTATACTGGTTTCCTGCCATAGCAGCTTCATATATAGAACCTTCCCCTTGCTCACCATCTCCCATCAATACATACGTTTTATAATCAGCTTTATCCATTTTGGCAGCCATCGCCATTCCGACACCTACAGACAAGCCATGCCCTAAAGCTCCTGTATTTACTTCAATACCCGGTACCTCTATAGTAGGATGGCCGGACAAGATAGATCCGAATTCTCCTAATGTGTCGGTTACCTCACGAGAGATGAAACCTTTTGCTTCCAGCGTAACATATAACGCTTCTACGCAATGCCCTTTGCTCATTACAAAACGATCTCTTTTCGTTTCCTTTGGTTTATCCGGCCAAACACGCATTATATCAAAATAAAGTGCTGTAAGCACGTTAAGACACGACAGATCACCTCCAATGTGTCCTGCTTTTGCTTTATACACAATCTCAACCAACCGTTTCCGATTCTTTTCCGATTGTAATTCTAACGTTTCAACTTGCATATTATTATCATTTACTTTCTTATCCTTTCGCAAATAACGGAATTTAACTGGAAACATTCAATACAAAACGAAATAAAATGAAAATAAATTTGATTATATTAACAATAAACGCCTAAATAATCTATAAATCAGGACAATTAATTTATTCTGCTAACAAAGTTATATCTCTATATAAACAAGACTCTCCGATTGTCTATTTTGTACCCAACAGAACTGTTATAAAAAAAGAAGCAAACAATAAGGAGAAATAAGGAAGTAAAATCAAAGTTGATAAAAAAGGTGATCAAGAATGTATTTTCCAACATTCTCAATCACCCATATTACCTTTGTTTCAGTAAGAATCAGATAACTTCGACCTCTAATTCTTTTAATCTTTCAAAATCCTCTTCGGTTATAGTACTATCTGTAATAATAGCATTTGCTAATGAAACCGAGCCTAAACTAGCAAAAGCACTGACACCTATTTTTGAACAATCAGCCACCAGATACACTTTACTGGCAGACTCTATCATAGCAGATTTCACGACCAAATCACTTAGACTAGGATAAGTCAGCTTCATATCCGAAGAAATACCGGCCGTAGCCAGAAACAATTTATTAGCGCGTATATCTTTAAATGAATCGGCCGCCATTTTTCCTGTCAAAGAAAGTGTAGGAGCCTTGAATTCACCTCCGGTAACAATCAGATTAATACCATGATTCTCACCTAAAATCAAAGCTATATTCAAAGCATTGGTAATGACTGTCAGGTCCTTATAATTCATTAAAAGCTTTGCGATCTCTGTAGTTGTAGAACCGGAATCAAGAATTATACTGTCCCCCTCCTGAATAAACTGAATAGCTTTCTGAGCGATTTCTTTCTTTTCCTCCAAATGAGTCTGATTGAACAATTGCCCGGTCTTGGCAAACGACCCTACTCCTTTCAGAAACGCACCTCCATGCTCTCTTTGGATATACCCCATTTGTTCCAAGGCTTCCAAATCCTGACGGATCGTTACATCCGTCACATTGAAAATTTTACTAAGGTCCTGAACTTTTGCATGCCCGTCTTCACGAATCAGATGCAATATCTTTACTCTTCTTTGATTGAGTGCCATATTTATTAGATTTAGAGGTTATGTTTTTTACGATATTCCTGAATATCCTTAATGGAAACAATTTTCAAACCGAATTTTGCTGCAATCTCACCTAGTTGGGGAAGACGCGCCATTGTACCATCTTCATTCAAAATTTCAACAAGAGCTCCTCCGGGTTTCAAACCTGCCATTCTTGTCATATCCAGTGTGGCTTCGGTATGTCCATTACGCTCCAAGACCCCATTTTCCGCACCATATAGAGGGAAAACGTGCCCGGGACGAGCAAACTCGGAAGGATTCAGATTTCCTGCCACCAAAGCTTTTATTGTTGACGAACGGTCGAAAGCAGAAACTCCCGTAGTACAGCCATACCCTCTTAAATCTACCGACATAGTAAACGGTGTACCTAGCAATGAAGTGTTTTCTTCTGCCATCGGAGCCAGACAAAGTTCTTCACAACGTGAACGTGGCAGAGGGGCACATAACAACCCTCTGCCATGAGTAATCATAAAATTTACAATTTCAGGAGTAATCTTTTCTCCTGAAACGATAAAATCGCCTTCGTTTTCACGATCTTCGTCATCAACAACGATCAATACTTTGCCTTGGCGAATATCTTCCAATCCTTCTTCTACTGTATTTAACATTTTAGTGTATCTAGGGAGTTAATTATACCGCAAATTTAAGCTAAAACAAAAAGAATCGAAAACTATTAGCCTTTTTTATGATAAAAAAAATCAATCATCTCCCGTCAGAAGGCTTATCCCATCATTTCACTTCTGTTATTCTAAGAACAATATAAGGAGCATCCGGAATTCTTACTCCCCGATGATGTATATCAAAAACACGATAATCCAATTCCTCCGTTGTTTCAAATATCACAGGATATTCCGTGACAGTCATGGCCCACACATCAATAATCTCCACTTTAAACCGTTTATTCTTTTGCAATTTGTTATAATCCGCATTTTTTACCGGCAGATTAAAAGTCCAGAAACCTTTCACATCTTTTCCCATATTGACCAGATAATAATCTGGTCCAGCAGTAGAAGTAACCAAGTCACGACTGATATCTGCCATCTCCAACGGATGGGGAGCAGCTTCAATAATCGTTCTTAAAAATTTCACACGTTTCCAGCTTTCACCTTTTAAAGATCCCCCTTGCGCCCAAAAGATAGGTTCGTTCCCCTGCTGATAACATTCACCGTGAGTGACATAAATTCCACCCAACAAACCATTCAAAATAAAGCAAGTCATCTGCTGCGGACTTAACCTTCCCCAACGATAAGGTAGATTCCCTTCATACCCAACCTCATCACATATAACCGGTTTGCGATAAATTTTTCTTAAAGTAGCAGAAGCGGTAGAACTCAGTACCGGTGCCTCATCCTGTATGCTGACATGGGTAAATTCAGGCATCCAATAATCAAAATAAGTAGCCGTCGCTCCATGAATAGAACATAAATGGCGATAAGGATCATTCTCAACCACAGTTTTCGTCAACAGCTTCCAATCATCCACAGTTTTCGCTTTTACATAATCCCACTCGTTTGCCATAGACCACCATACATTTCTAAAAGAAGCCAAACGAGCAGTAATATATTTAATATAACGTACATTCACCTCATTCGACATAGCATCAAAGCCCCATCTTCCCTTATCATAAGGATGGAAAAGGATCAAATCCGCCTCAATCCCCAAACGGTTCAGTTGGTCTATCCGTTTCTCCAAATGCTGAAAAAAAGCCGGGTCAAATCTGTCAAAGTCCCATTCTTTCCTTTCATTTCCTTCCTTATCTTTTATCGTCTTCCTTATTTCAAAAGGATAAAGCGCAGGCTCGTCTTTCACTAAAGAATAGTTTTTAGGAAACACACACATCCTTACCTTATTAAAACCGGCTTCACCAAACGATTTCAAAGTAGCCTCCTGAGTCGTTTCCTTCATATGTGTCCATGCATAGGCCGTCGTACCCATCGGATAATAACGGGTACCGTCCGCATATTTAAAATTATGTTCTCCGTCCACCAATACCATGCCATGATTATCTTTTCCGGCAGGTATCACTGTGAATGTACCTTTCCGACCATTCATAGCCCCTATACTGGAAGATGTAACATACCTCCATTCCCCGGCGACAGCAGGCATAAACCGTATCCTATAAGTATTCTCACCATCATAAAACCCTTCCACCGTTTTCTTTTCCTTTCCACAAACGAAAGTAGCGGAAAGACGTGTATCAAAAGGATTCCCTTTGGTCACCTGTTTAAAACTCAACTCAAACCGGTCCCAACATTCCACTTTGTCTTGTGCATTTACTTTTACCACAAAACTTAACAGCGTCCAAACAGCTATTACATAAAATTTTGTACTCATCCTATCATGTTTTAAAAATTATACTCATAAAAGTTTTCCGGAACATTTTCATACTGTGTCAATGAGCACAAAGATAGATTTTACCCTTGAGAGCCAAAGGTAAAATCTTACGTCAATAAGGTATTTTCTTGCTATTTACCTTCATAAACAGCACAAAACGGAACTTAGTTATTATTTTTATACTCAGTCAAAGTCTGATTAAATGCTTTTTTAAACGCCTTGCCAAAGTAACCGGGATCAGAGAAGCCGACGGCAAAAGCGACCTCAGAGAAAGACATACCACTTTGTATAAAACTTTTCGCTTTATTCAACCTATAATTCTTTATATATTCTATCGGAGAAATCCCCATGATACCATTCACTTTCCGATTGAATACAGAGCGGCTCATATTCATGAACTCTGCCAGATCATTCACCCGCAGCCCCGGATTACTGTAATTCTCTTCCATAAATCCTACCAGCTTCTGCATAAACAACTCGTCCAAAGGAACAATTTGCGACACAGGATAAGCGACGGCTTCTAAAGGTTCTTTCTTCGGTTGAGCACCATACTTTGACAAAAAAGCCGACTGAAGCACTTTTCTTTGCCTGATCAAGTTCTCAATTCTCGATTTTAAATAATCGCTGCTGAAAGGTTTAGGTATATAATCATCAATCCCTAATTGTAAACATTGAATACGATCCTCAACAGACGATTTTGCAGAAAGGATAATAAGAGGGATATCACAGGTATTGACATTCTCCTTGATGTGCCTTATCAATTCAATACCATCCATACGCGGCATCATAATATCCGTAATAATAAAATCCGGAATTTCCTCTTCTATCTTTTCCAATGCCATCACCCCGTCGGCAACTCCAACAACACGGTAAGTGCCCGACAATATTTCACATATAAATTGACGCAACTCCGCATTATCCTCCACTACCATCACTTTTACTAAAGTTTCTTTTGTTGCCGGAGGCATGTCCGGCAAAGATGTTTTATCATTTTGTTCCGGTTCCGCCAAGACCGTTTCCTGTTCTTCCGAAGTGTCGTTCAATATATATTCAACATTTTTATCCTGAGCATATATTTCTTTTCCTTTATGCAAAACCAGTTTGAATACACTTCCTTTCTTTACTTCACTTTCGACCTGAATTTCCCCATGCAGCATTTTAACCAACTCATTCACCAGCGAAAGCCCTATACCCGATGAAGGCTGCATATCATTTTCCTTGGACACTGTAGTGAAACGTTCAAATATGGATGGCACTTTATCTTTAGAGATGCCAATACCTTCATCTTTTACGGCAATCGAAACAAACTGTCCGCTTTCCATCACAATCAAGGTAATCGACTTGTTATCCGGTGTATACTTAAAGGCATTGGAAAGCAAGTTAAAGATAATTTTCTCGAACTTATCACTATCTATCCACAAAAAAACAGAAGGCAACGTTGTCTGAAGAGAAAAATTTATATTTTTTTCTGTTGCCAACAACCGGAAATTATCCATTATATTATGAAGCATGATAATGATATCCCGGTATTCAATAGTCAAGCCCATTTTTTTATTCTGTATCTTTCTGAAATCCAATACTTGATTAATGAGCAATAACATACGATTGATATTTTTCTGAACCAATTGAAGATGATGCCGGGTCCGGGAAGTCAAAGGCTCCTGGGACAACACTTCAGATACCGGACCGGATATAAGGGTTAAAGGAGTACGTAGTTCATGTGAGATATCAATAAAAGAACGTACTTTTATTTCCGCCAATCTTTGTTCCATATTTACCTTATGCTTCAAATAGTAAATATAGAAAAAAACATATCCGATAGCTAAAGATATCACCAAGACAACAACTAGATAAAAAGCCTTAGCCCAACCGGTTTCCCAAAAGGTGGGTAATACCTGTAAAGTAACCGTTTTCACAGTGTTCATCCAAATACCATCCCCATTGGTCGCCTTTATCTGAAATTGATATTTTCCTGCCGGAAGACTTACAAAACTAACCGAGTTCTTCTTACCTATATAATACCATTGATTATCATCCAACTTATAAGCATACTCGATATCCAAGGAATTAGTATAATCCAACGCAGCAAATGAGATGGTAAAATTCCTCCGCCGGGTAGGGATCTCTAAATAATCCGCATCACTCAATACATGAGACAAATTATCCTCCGAATATTTTATACCTGTCACTACAATAGGAGCTTCATAAGTCTGCTTAACGATACTATCCGGAGAAAAGACAAGCATACCGCCTTCTGTACCCATTAAGATATCCCCTTGCCTGTCTGTAACCGGAAGACATTCACTATAATTAAAAGAGCGATTGAAAAAAGTTTCTCCAAAAGACTCAAAAGTCTGATCGTGCACATCAAACAGAGTGATATCCGTTTCCGAGCCGATCCATATATTATGATTTTTATCTTCAATCAAGGCTCTAGCCAACGGAGATGTCTCTTTGCCGAACGACCGGAACCGAAGTTCATCAGATAATAAATTTGACGAAACCAACTTACAAAGGCCACCTCCATAACAATAACAATAGATAGTTTCATCCGTCGTTCGTAAAACAGACATCACATCAGCACTACACAATCCGTCAGTCGCCTGCGGACGAGGAAGGTTAAGATAAAAACGAATATTTTCGTAATCCGAAAAATCAGAAGAAAAAGTGATCAAACCTTCTATAGTACCCACCAGCATAGTATGACCGGGTCCCTCCACCATACAACGAATACTGTTGGTACGATTAATAGGAAAACCGGACAAATTATTCTCCGCATGAATAAAACGTATCGCCCCATCTTCCTTTTCCTCAACCAAATTCAATCCGCCACCGTAAGTACCAATCCAAATACGTCCGTTATGATCCTCATCAATGCATGATATTTTATTGTCACTGATGGAATAAGGATCCGACGGATTATTCATATAATGATATACCTCATAATGATAAGGACGATTCCGAGGAACAAGTCTGAACAATCCGTTTTCCTTACTGCCAAGCCATATTGTCTGCGCCTGATCCTTCAGCATGACATAGATTCCACCTTCTGCAAAAACTGTTTCCGTTTGAGCCAGTTCCCCATCAGGCGACAAATAACCCAACAAGTTTTTCTGTGAATCCATAATACGTATAATCCCTTTCTTTGTTGCAATCCATAAATGTTCGTCGCTATCAAACAGAAATGATTTTGTATCAAAATAATTGTCCAACTCCCTATAAGTATAGGGACTGGGCGGAAAGAACATTTTTATAAATGAGCGCTGGGATTTGATCCACAAATTATTTTGTTTGTCAACATAAGTTGTTTTAATAATAGGAGAATAAGGTATATGATTCCTTCCCGGTGTAAAATAGACTTTTAACTCCCGGCTCTTTTCGTCATAATAACTGAATATACCTTTATAAGGAATAGTCCAAACCACTCCGTTAGGATCTTCATAAATAAAGAGTTCATTTTCCGGAGAAGAAGCCATGTATCCGGAAGGAGTATTCAAATATTGTTTCACTCCGGTTTCCGGATCAAGCCGGATAATTCCCGGCAATCCGGTAAATATCCATAGAAATCCTTTAGAATCCTGGTAGACTTTTCTCACAGCCGCATCATCATGCCCCGGAAGAGAGAAATCATATTTCTCCATCGCCAGTTCAGGGAAATGGCATAGGTACAAACCTTTATCAGACAAAACAGCCAGCTGATTATCTTTCAACACTTTAATTCCGTTTATATGCTGAATCTTCTCTTGAAAAGGAACGATGTTGAATTGCATGGTATTTACATCATAATAGGCTAGCCTGCCATTCTGTGATGCAAGAAAAACAAGATTATCCATTGTTTCGAACATAGAAAAGGGATATGAACTAATGGTCCGCTTGCCAAATATGCTAACTCCCTTGTCACTAAATACCCATTCCTCTCCCTGTTTATCTTCAAAGACCCTACTGACTTTCCCCAGTTCCACATCATCAATAGCTGTAATATACTGAATCCCTGAAGAAACAGTACACTCTTTATCTGAAATTCTGAAACATCCTCCATTATTTAAAGTAACCCAAGTAATCCCTTTGGATAAAGGATACAAATTTTCTATTTGCAACGGAGTATTAAAATGTTGTTCATACTGTTTCAGAACATTGATCAGCTTATTTTCACGAATATCATATAAATACAGGCTATGACGATCGTATGCAATCATCCATAAATTGCCGTCGGCCGTATTCTCCAGCCGCTGCATGTGCTGGTTCAAAAGAGAATCAAACTGAAAAGTTTCGAAATCGCGTCCATCAAACCGGCTTACCCCATTCCAAGTACTGACCCATATAAAACCATTATGACTTTGAAGAATCTGCGCCGGATTACTTTGAATCAATCCGTCTCTCACTGTATATTGGCGTGCAACACAAATAGGCTGTGCTTTGACAAAACCCCAATGAAGAAGTAAAAACAAAGTACACCATATATATTTTAACTTTATTGTGTTTCTCATTTTACATCGATTTATCAAACAAGTACAAAGATAACCAAATGTAGATTTCCTCCTAAGATAAATTGCCAATTAGACATAAAATACAAGGTTAAAATAGAAAAAAACGGCAACTTTGGTATAAGAACCAATAGCTGCCATTTTTCCTAACTACCTTTTCACCCTATTTCCTACAAGCCTATTTATATCCCTCATTTTGTAAAAATTCGTCTTTATTCGTTATGGCGTCTAATAAAGTTTGCGGAAATGGACGCAACATATGATAAGCTTTCACATTTTTACCGGCATCAGGATTTCCGGATTTTATCCGGCGGATAAATATTTCACTTCCCATTCGTTTCAAATCAAACCAGCGCAATTGTTCTCCGACCAATTCCCGAGCACGTTCATCCAATATGAAATCAATATCCTCAATGTCACTTTGAGCAACTTTCATAGCCTCCTCTTTGCCAGCCTTAGCTCTTTGGGCACGAAGAATATTCATATAAGCCAACGCATCTGCTTTGCCGGCTTTTGCTCCTGCTTCCGCCACAATTAAATACATTTCTGCCACACGGATTATAAAAGCATCCCGTGTTCCACGATCCTCGTTCACCGTAGCACGAGTAGGGTCTTCAAATTTAGAGATAGGCATACATTGTTTCTGACTTTTTACAGAACCATCTTCATGATAAATATCTGTCCGATCAAGTATCTGATAACGTCCTTTGGCCCACTGACGCTTTACCTGAGGAACAACATCTTTTGTTATCCATATAGCAGTATCCCCTTGTACCATATAAGGGTAGTTATCTCCGGTTTTTCCTCCATTAGCCTTCCATAACGAACGGAAAGTCACTTCAAAACGTTGGTCTATATTCTCGTCATAACAATCCAGCAAATAACGCGTCGGCATATAGTGATTAAAAGGACGACCATATTCTATGCTTCTGACCATACCGGGCTGGTCATCATATTTCATACAGAAAATCAAATGAGTATGGTTACCGCCTGAACGAATTATATCATTATCCATCTCCTGATTATACAACTGATTGGTAGAAGAATAATCAATATACCAAATCACTTCTTTATTGCCATTTCCATCAGAATTTTCCATATCAAATACTGAGGCAAAATCCTTTGATAACTCGAAAGGACCATTATCAATCACTTCTTTTGCCAAAGTATAGGCTTGTTCATACAATGCTTTATCATTCAATTCACTTGCTCTAGTCAATAGCAAACGAGCCTTCAAGGCTTTGGCAGCCCACATGGTAACACGCCCTCCATCAGCTTGCGCAACAGATAACCGGCTATCCATACAGAAATCCAAATCTTCAAAAATATGAGTATAAATCTCTGCCACCGAGGTTTTCCTAGGTGCCATAACAATAGACTCCGATGGCTGATCCGTATAATAAGTATCCCCAAATGTTTCCACCAGAATCCAATAATAATACGCCCGTAGGAAACGCACCTCTGCTTCTCGTTTGCTGGTAAGTGTCTTATCACTGAACGGAACATTCTTTACATGATAGATGGCTGTATTACAAAAGTTGATCGCTTTGTAAAAACGGTCATAATACTCTTTACTGATAGGATTGGTCCCATCAAAATCATTCTGATAAGAAACAATGGCGGGATAATCACAACCACCGCCCGGAGCCAATATATCCGTTCCCGTTTCACTGAATGCCATAGCAGCAGACTTTCCACCCCAAAAACGCAAGGGAGTATAACAAGAGTTAATCAAAGACTCAAAACCTTTCTCAGTATCATAATAACCACCTTCGGTAGTAACCGCACTACGATTGTGTTCTTCCAAAAAATCAGAGCAGCCCGAGCAAACCATAAGAGTAGCTGCCAATGCATATAATAATGTAATTCGTTTCATAATTTTCATTCTTTACCAGTTAAAATTCTACATTCAGACCAAATACAAGTTGTTTTGTCATAGGAAAAGAAATACTTCCTCCCTGTTCGGGATCATAATTATCAATCTTGCTGAAAGTAAAGAAATTCTTTGCTGTAGCATATACACGGAGTTTGGATAGATTGAGATGTTTCAAAAGTTCCGGTTTAAAAGTATATCCCAACGTAATATCGCGTATTTTAAAGAAAGAACCATCTTCATACTTCAACGTTGAATAGTAAGTAACCTGTGTATAACTCTTACTTTTATTAGGACGCGGAAAAGCATTGGTAGGGTTCTCGGGAGTCCAGTAATCTACATTTCCACCATTTTCCAACGCATTGATACGATACGTAGTATTATAATCATACGCAATCCACTGACCCAAACGAGCATACAAGAATACAGACAAATCAAACCCCTTATAATTAAAAGTATTATTGAAACCAAAAGTTACATCTGGACGCTGACTGTAAATGATACGATCATCTGTCGTTATGACACCATTACCATCCACATCCTGTACCTTTATATCACCCGGTTCCTGTCCATTGGCAGCAGCGGCAGCCTCTTCACCCAATTGCCAGATGCCTTCTTTCTTATAATCATAAAACACTTTGAAAGGTTCTCCTACAAACCAAGCATTCGCCTCATCCTTTAATTGTCCCGAAGCAAGTTCTTTTATTTTTTCCCTATTGTGTGACAATGAGAAATCTGAGAACCAGGAGAAGTTCTTGTTTTGAATATTAACCGTACTCAGTGTCAAATCAACACCAGTACTTTCAGTCTTACCGATATTTTCCATAACCGAAGCATAACCGTTAATAGATGGAATTACACGATTCATTAAAATATCCCGGGTTTCTGCCTTGTAAATATCAATACTACCTGAAATACGATTATTAAAAAATCCGAAATCCAGACCAAGGTTATACTGCGTGGTAGTTTCCCAAGTCAGTTCCTTGTTTGACATCGTTTTAGGATAGAATCCATAAGCTCCCTCATTATTGAACGAATAAGTGGAGTTACCCAGCAAACCAACGGTTTGATAAGGATCAATAGCACATTGGCCAGATTGTCCCCAACTCAATCGGAGTTTTAAATTTGAAATAGCATCCACATTTTTCAGGAAATTCTCTTCATTGATACGCCAGGCCAGTGCTACAGACGGAAAGTATCCCCATTTCTTACCTGGTGCAAAAACAGAAGAACCATCGGCACGCAAAGAAGCAGTCAGCATATAGCGATCCATCAATTTATAATTAACACGCCCAAAGAAGGAAGCCAGATTTTGATCGACCAGTGAACTCTTTATAGTGATTTCTTTTTCATTGGAATACAAATTATGGAACCAGTTATCAGCATATACTTGTCCCTTTCCACCTGCATAGGTATATTCTTTAGAGTTGAGAATCGTACTGGTTCCAACCATTGCCTGCAAATTATGGATATCAGAGAAGTCCTTTGAATAAGTCAGCACATTCTCCCATGTCAGATTACGTGTCATGGTGTGCTCCTTATAGGATTGTGAATCCTTGCCACTTCCCTGCAACGAGTTCTTATCACAGAAAAAGCCTCTACGCACATTCACTGAGTTCAATCCCAGCGTCGTACGGAATAAAATATCCTTGGTGATATTCCAGTTCAGGTACAAGCTGCCGAAGAAACGCTCCTGAATGGTATTATCCACACGCATACCCTCCTGATCGTCAATCAACGGATTCATCTGAGTATTATAACCGGGAGACGGATACATCACTAAATTCCCCTCCTCATCATAAGGTTTCGAGATAGGAACAATTTTATTAGCCATATTCAGCGGACTATAACGATTATTCTTATCTACATAGGCATAGATAATGTTTGTCCCTACCTGCACATTGTCAAACAATTGATGGTCCAGTGCTACACGGGCATTATACCGTTTATAATTATCATCCTTAAAGAGTCCCTCTTCGCTTCTGTAACCCAAAGATATATTATGTTTGGTTTTCGTATTGCCCCCAGATACAGACACCTCATAATTTTGGTTAAATCCGTTGTGCATCAACATGTCACGATAGTTCGTATCATATCCTTTTTCCAGATAAGTCAGTTCTTCAGGAGCAAATACAGCAGCATCCTCTGCGTATTTTCCTGTTGTTCTGTCCCGATAGGCCTCTCTTTTGTATTGGGCATATTCTTCAGCATCCATGATATCAGGATAATCAGTTATCATGGTAGAAGAAACAAAAGCATTAAAGGATACTTTTGACTTTCCTTCTTTTCCCTTTTTAGTCGTAATCATAATAATACCATTCGCACCCCGTGTTCCATAAATAGCTGTAGAAGAGGCATCTTTTAACACTTCAATAGATTCTATATCAGTGGGATTTATATCTAGCGAGGTACCATAATCAATACCATCCACAAGAATCAACGGAGCATTACTAGCCGTCAATGAACGCTCTCCACGGATCGTAAAATTAGGTGTGCTTCCTGCTTGCCCCGAAGAGTTTGTAAGATCAAGTCCGGCTACTTTTCCTTGTAATGACTCCAAGGCATTGGTAGTAGGAATAGCTGTGATATCCTTACTTTTAATAGAAGCAATAGAACCGGTCATATCCCTTTTCTTTTGCACACCATAACCTATTACTACGACTTCTTCCAAAGTCTGGTTGTCTTCTTTCATTTGTACATTCAATGTCTGCTGATTTCCGACAACTATTTTCTGTGAAACATAACCGATATAAGAGAAGACCAAAGTGGCATCGGCATCCACTTCTTCCAACGTATAACGTCCGTCAATATCCGTTATAGTTCCTCCGCTATTTCCTTGAATAACTATACTTACCCCAATCAGCGGTTCATTATTAGCATCGGTTACCCTACCGGTGACTCTATGCCTGGAAGCCTGTACTTTACCGGAAGATGCCAGTACTTGTCTGGCAAGACTCACCACAATGGTGTTATTCACCTTGCTCAATTGCAGACTAGTTTGTTTCCTGATTTGCTCTAAAGCCTGATCGAAACTTACATTGTCCAAATCAATATCGATCGTATTATACTTTTGGACAACACTCTCATCATAGAAAAACTCATAACCGGAAAGGTTACTCAGTTTCTTGAACACATCAGCCAATTTCACTTTACGCATCTGCAATGTAACTATCTGATTCAATTCAACTTGTGCTGCATGCACGGGGAAAGCAGCCATGGATGCCGAACCTAGCAATAAGGTCGGTACAAGCAATACTCGGGCCCACGAAGCCCTCTTCGCATGTTGTTTCATAGATCTTGATTATTTAATTATTAAGGTATTATTTATATAGAATATACGAATTGTTTGCTTTCCTGTATTTAATGCCCGTAGCCAAGCGAATGGACTCCAAAACCGACTCCAAACTCCTATTATCATGCGTACCCGAAAGGAAATTGTTAAAGACAAAACTTGAGTCTAATCGTATAGTACAATTATACACCCGTTCCAACCTCCTCGTCACTTCTTGTATCGGAGTACGGTTAAAGTATAACTTGTTCTGCATCCACAACATATAATTTTGAGTATTCACATGCTCACGCTCCAGATGCATATTGGTTTTATCCAATACCAATTGCTCGCCGGGGGTCAGTTTCAATTGTTCTTCGCCGAAATTCATCAGCACCTTTCCTGTGCATAGAGTCAGTTGCAGTTCCTCACTATCTTCATAATTATTCAGATTAAAAGTAGTACCCAAAACACGTATTTTATAATCCTGACTTTGAATAATGAAAGGACAGTCTTTATTTTTAGCTACATCAAAATAAGCCTCTCCCTTGAAATGAACGTAACGGCCTTCTTTTCCAAACTGCCTCGGATATTTCATATAAGAGCCTGCATTCAAGATCACTTTTGTCCCGTCAGGGAGCACCACTTTTTGTCTTTTACCATAAGGTACGTGTATTTCATATTGAGCAACCTTCATGCCTGCCGGATTAGCAAAATAAACTACGCTCAAAACGATGCAAAGCAATATAGCCGCAGCAATGCTCCCCCATTTTTTTACTAAATAGATAGAGTGATTCCGACGCCTATCCTCGTAATTGCTGATAATTTGAAGTGCCTGACGCTCATTGGAAATCCATTCCTCCCATGAGGATGAAGACTCTTCTTCACCAGTTTTCCATAAACAAGCAGAAGCTTCATCAAAGTCTTTTGACCGGTCTGTCTTTGTGTCTGCCAACAGTTCCTCAATATCCTTACAGGTATAAATACCGTCAACAAATCTTTTCCAAACCGAATAATGTATCTTTTGTTTTTCTTTCATTATGCATTTCTTTCGTTTCTCTATAAAGGATACGAATCAAAAGCAAAAGGTGGGGATAGGAATCTTATGGTTTAACGTATTTTAATATGATTAGGCTTACAAGTATTGGACAGGCACTAATGAAAGGGATCAGATAAGCACGAATTTTCTCTAATGCATTTTTTATATGATCTTGCACAGTATAAACAGACAAACCAAGTTGTTCAGCTATTTCTTTATGAGACAGTCCTCTATTCCGGCTCAATTCGAAAATCTCCCGTTGGCGCGGACTCAACTGTTCCAAAGCCTGTGCAATCAATTCCTTAATATTCTTTTCTTCCAGACTCTTCTCTACATCATCTACATAATCAATGGCCTGTTCCATCAGTTTTTCGTATAGCACAGATCGGGCAGACAGAGAACGAAATATATCGTAAATACGATTTCTTGCTATAGTATAAAGAAAAGCGGAAAAAGACTGCTCAATCCGAATATCTTCCTTCTTTTCCCAAACGGTCAAAAAAATATCTTGTGTTATATCCTCAGCTATCTCTTTATCCTTGACAAAATGGACACAATAATAAAGGACCTGGGACTTATAAAAAGAGAAAAGATGGCTGAAAGCAATCTTGTCTCCATTTATAAGTTTCCGAATTAATTCCCGCTCTATGTCAAAAGGCAGCTTCATACCTAGAATTCAGTAACGAATGGTTTCCCATCCAACCATGCAGCCATATTCAACACCAGTAAATTCCAGTTCTGAAAACCTTTATTCAATACCGGCTCACCATTATCAGGCAGATAATATTCATGTAATGCCCCGAAACGTTCATAGTCACGTCCCAAAAGCAAAATGGTCTTTTCCGCCAATTCCCGGGCCTCTTCCGTAAATCCATATTTCACCAATCCACGAAAGACCAGATAATTCACATTAATCCAAACCGGACCTTGCCAGGAAGACGGATTCCCACTGGCACGTACATTATACATTTTTTCCAAAGGAGACAAAGTACGGATTCCCGCCGGAGCGTTAAAGGAGCAAGTATCATGAAAATGAATCCGCACTATTTCCTTTGCTTGCTCCGGAGTGGCAATTTCAGCCCACATCGCCATAAATCCGCTCCACACACTAAGACGCTGAATCAAACAATCATAATCACGCGGCTGCCCTACGTGCAGAAACAATTGTCCCGGGTACAGCCCCTTTATATCCGGTTTCTCCACCGGAAGCAGATTCAAATCCACACTATAATAAAAACGGTCACGCGGGTCCCAACAATGTTCTTGTACCTTTCCTTTCAATACTGCCGCTTCTTTCTCAAAGGAAACTGCTATATCATCCAAATTCAGACAGCCGGCCAAGTATGCCATAGCCTGTAATTCGCGATACATCAACGCGTTCAAGAAGATGGATCCCGAACTGCCCTGAGGACGATAAAAAGTACTGGGATCATTATCAACTCCGATAGCCTCATCAGTTTCCCAATAGAATAACCCAGTCGCCTTGTGACGATGAAAATTCAAATATTTACAGACAAATGCCTGCAACGTATAAAAATCATCGCGCAACCACTCCGCATCCCCGTTCATATTGCGGACAATAAAGGCGGCATGTTGTGCCAATGTAGGTTTGTGCATATTGCTTTTCCAAGGATTCCGTGTTTTCAACATCTCTTCGCGGCTAGGGGCATTCCGTTCTATCCAGATAGGAATCCAACCGTCCATACCTCCATAGTGCAAGGAATTGAGGATGCATCCCTGTTCATACTTCAGGGCCTCCTGCTTATCCTTTTCCGTGCCGTTCTCTAATAAGATTTGGCGCAGAGCGATGTTGCTCAACCAAGAATCCCAATCATCGGGTAGGTCAAGGGCATTACTGCCCTCTTCCCCCCTCAGAACCGTACGTGAGGGTTTCCCCTCATACGGCTCAAGCTTTTCAAAGTCTCTGTTCGTGTGCAGAGACCGGCTCATCCTACTTCTTGTTTCCATTGTTTTTACGGGATAATTTGAAACATTCATCATGAACCAACAGATTGCATTTCCGTCCGTCTTGTGCGGTCGGCATTACATTCCATGCCTTATGCGTGTCAATCGGTTCACCACATATCGGACATTTCCGACCTTGCTTTTCCCATAGGTAAAGCAGGGATTTACGTCCTTTCAGCGTCACAAGCATCTTTGACTTCATTCTTTTATTGAAGTACAGGCGGCAGTCTGCGTCAAACGGATTCATGTCCCCCTTTATCTGCGTATATTGCAGAAAAGGAAACGAAGATGCCAGTTTCAACAAGGTAAGTTGGTCTTCTTTGCCGTTTGATTTCTTGAACTTAGCCGCAAAAGTCCAGCTGTTCCCTCGGATATTGTGCCAATAGCGGTCTTTTATCCACCGTTTCCCTTTCTTGGAATGACGGCGTTTAGCCCATTGCCACAAGGCGAGAAATATCTGATGGTCGATTCTGTGAAAAGAATCACGTGTCGCCCCATGCTGATAATATGCTCCCCATCCTCGAATTTTAGCATTCAACATCCTGATTAATGATTCCTGCTTGCAACCCTTATGACCTTTTGTCACCTTACGGATATTCTCCATAAAGCGTTTTTCGGCTTTCTTGGTCGGCTTGGTCAATATTTCAT
>OGIX01000388.1_pt1 | contig 35372 bp, 40 predicted proteins | sample 1571901 | NCBI WGS metagenome assembly OGIX01 (sample SAMEA2582102, study PRJEB24529) | metagenome | biome: Human gut stool | place: China | collected 2011
AGAATTTCTCGTATTGAACCTACTGAAAAATCATTTCCTTTCTTAGTCTTATAACTTAGCTTATTTAGTTGATTAGTAATAGCTTTATATCCCTTCCCATTAACATATTCATTGAAAATAAACCTAACTGCTTCTGCTTCTTTCTCATTTATTGTTAGTCTATTCTTTTTTCTTTTAGCTCCTTCTTGATTCTCAACAGGAACTAGGTCATACCCTAAAACTCTACCTCCACACCATTCTCCTGATTTTGCTTTTGCACACATCCCCATCTTTACATTTTGAGCTATTGTTCCTCTCTCAAACTCTCCTATCAATGCCATCATCTGGAATTGCATTTTTCCTGCTGGTGTACTATTGTCGAATTGCTCTGAATAAGAATTGAAAGCTATATTATTCTGCTCTAGTATATCTACTATCCTTAGAACATCTGAAAGCTTTCTACTTATCCTATTAATCTTCCAAGAAATCACCATCTGAAACTTTCTTTCCTCTGCATCCTTTAGAAGTTCCTTTAGTGCTGGTCTATTTTTTACCTCTTTACCACTTATTCCTCTATCTGAATATACCTTATAAACTGAGTAATTCATTCTATTACACCAATCTCTTAGAAGTCTTTCTTGTTCATCTATACTATATCCTTCTTCTGCTTGTTCTATTGTACTTACTCTACAGTATATAGCAACCTGTTCTATCTTATTTACTTTATCTATATTCATTTTTATTCTCCTATAATCATTAACTTATTTCTACTGAAAATATCGACACTATCGGTACTACGGTTATGACGATATTTTCTATTACAATTATTCTTTGATAGTAAGGGGTAAAGGTAGATAAGTAGATAAAAAGTTTTATTTATAAAAAATAAATTTTTATTTTTTAATTTTATTTAGCCCTACTACTTTGCCCCCTTTCCCCCAATCATTTATTACGCTCTTATTATTGGATTCATCTTGCTTCCCCGTTTTTCCCGTAATCCCGTAAGATTTTATTATTGTTATAAAAACTTATTTATTTTTAGTTCTCTTTTCTATTTATTATAGACCTATTATTTTTTTATGGGTTTGCGGGATTTACGGGAATTATACATCTTGGTGTTGATTCTGGTTCTATTTAGGACTTATTACCTTTTTCTTCAATTATTGATTTCATTGCTCTTGGACGTATGGTCGCATAGAGCTTTCACTCTTTTCTTACTTACATTCTCTTTTTATGTAACTCTTTTTACCCCTATTGGGGAATTTAACATGTCCTTACGTCCAACTTATTGATTTTCTTTACTTCTATTCAACCTAAGTTAGACCTACTTACAACCTTTATCAATCCAATACTACATTAACTAAATTCAATCTTATTTAACATCTTCCTCAACCAATTAGTTGTGTAATCTAGCTTCTTAGATAATTCTTTCAAGTTCTTACCATTGTAATTTTTTATAAGATATTCTTCTATGTACTCTTTAGAATATAATCTCATTGGAAAGTTCACTTGTTGACCTCTGAAATATTTATGTATTTTTAATGTATTTTCTAATCCTAGTAATTCGACTAACTCTTCGTATACTCCATTATAATCTGACTTATTCATATCTACTCCTCCTAAAATATAAAAAGAGTTAATGCTTCTTTTATTAGAAACATTAACTCTTCAATCAGATTTATAATATATATTTCACTACATCAATTAAAACAGTTGATTTAGTCTTTCTTTGTTGTTTTTATTTTGAGTGCTATTATTTATTCTCACTTTCTGAAATCTCTGTTTTCTAGTATGTTATTGTTGCTTTCTGATGTATTTCTCTTTATTTGTAGATTGGATTTTTATCTCTGTCTATTGTTATGATTTTATTATCTATTGTAACTTTATTAGACTTTCTTAATTCTATCTATATAAATTGATATAGTTATTATATCTTCTTCCTCAATTACTTTTATTGTTATATTATCTTAATTGTATCTTATATATTGATTAGATTTTCTTCATCTTATTGTATCTATTTCTTATCAGTTTATATCTTCTTTATTATTAACTTTAGTTATTATAATCTTTATTATTTTTTTTATGTTATTGAAATTTCTTAATCACTTATTTTTAACTTATATCTATTCTTAATTATCTTCTTATTGTAATCTTATTATTATATACTTCTTTCTATTATTTTTATTTATTATATTTACTCTTCTCATTCTTTATTATTTATTTTATTTTTTATTGAAATAGATTTTTATTAATCTACTTCAATTCTTATTTCATTGTAAGGCTTTAGCCCCCCTATCCCCCGTTACTCTTTCCAAGTCCCAAGTCCTTAGTTTCTATTCCCTAGTTCCAAGTTCCATTATTTTTATGTTTTATCATTTCAATTCTTTTTATTTTTGAGTGAATTTAGATTTTTCCTGTACATATTATATGTTATGACTTATCCTTGATTTCAAGTGGAATTATTGAGCCTAGGATTTCCTGTATGTTCAACCCCTCATCCTATTTAATGCCTTGTTATCCTAGGTTGTAATGTTATGATTCTATTATTTACTTATTTTTCTTTATTACCTACCAGCTTATTTAGAAAACATTCAATTTATCCCCTTTTCGTAGTTTTTCATTTATATGGCTACATTTCTTCACAGTTTATAAAATCTCTGTTTTCTGATGTCTTATCGTTGCTTTTTAGATGTATTTTGACTGATTACCTACTCAATTTTTCTACTTCATTTTTTATTTAGGTTACATCTTATCTCTTTTTGATTTCAATCTTATTCTTACTGAAAATATCGTCACTATCGTTACATCGACACTACTATTACAACGATATTTTCTAGTAGTTTATTATTGTTATAAAAAAAATTAGCTTATTGTTATAATATCATCACAATTAATTTATTATTCTTATTAATTGTGATGATACCTTATTTCATACTACTTCTTAGTTGTTGCTTCTATTGAAGTTGCCACAACTGTTAGTATTGTTCCAACTACTTTTATTACTGTTACTATATCCATAACTTTCTCCTCCTATCTCTTATACGTATATATGTATGAGTAACTATCTTTTACAGGTATTAGCTTTATTACATACTTACCTTCTTCAAGCTCTATGTATACTAGAGTTTCTTTATCATAACCTGTACCATTACATAGCTCTACAACTTTATTGAAATCTTTTATCAATGCGAATTGAATGTAATTAAGTTCTTGTTGTAACTTTTTTAGGTCTATTAACTTCCTATCATTCATTTCAATTATTAATTCTCTAGGATTCCATTGGTTAGATAGCCTTCCATCATAGAAGTCAAACCTCATTACTCCAAGAAGTTCTTTGCTATCATACTTGAAATACTTTTCTTTACTTAGCTTATTTATCATTTACTTGAACCTCCTTCAATTAGTATTCTGATGGAAAAAGCATTGTAGAATATTCTCCACTATCTATTACATAAACTTTAATCTCATCATCTATCTGAATATCTTCTAGCTCTATTTCATATGTGCATGAGTATTCAGGAACTTCTTGACTCTGACTTATTACAATCTTCTTTCCTTCTTTTCTTATCTTAAAAACCTGTAAGTAATCCAGTTCAACATTTCCTTCATCCTTTAACTTATCAATCATGCTCCACATTATAAGTTGTAATCTTATATCTATCTCATCATTTACTCCTCTAGTTACATATCTATTGTCTTTCTTGAACATCTCTCTTTATCTCCTTATTATTAGTTTCTCACTCTTTATCTAAAAAGTAAAAAGGCTATACCTTATTAACTAAGATATAACCTCTTAACAATCTATTTCAGAATATAAATATTTATTATATTCATCTTCATATATGGTTTCTGGAGCAAGTCCTAATAGTTCTTCAATATTATTTCCTCTAATTAAGTCATCTATTACCTCTTCTTTACTTGTTTGCTCTATCCAATATTCAACTAATGAATCTTTAACTATTAATGAATCAACATAAATTGCATCATCAAGTAGTTCATCTAATAATCTTCTTCCAACATCTTTTAAATTAGCTGAACTTTTATAAATTATGTTATAATCATCAAGCATTACATAACCTTGTTCATCTAACTCATTACACCAATTAATAACATGACCTATTGATAATTCTTCTAATCCATTACCTTTTAGATTTTGGTACATAGAAATTATCCTGTCATCAACTTCATTTTCTCCAATTTCTTTTGCTATCTTTACTGACATGCTCCAATCATTTAGGAATTCCTCCCTTAACTCTTCATTGCTTATACTGTTTATTAATTTTCCTACACTACCTATTTCTTCTGTTGCTATACTCTTGTATTTATCTAATACCTTCTTAATTTCTCTTATTATATACTGCTGAATTATTGAAGAAACTTCTTCATTAACTGTAATAAATACATTATTTTTATTAAACATTTATACTCCCTCTTTCTATACTTTTATTTAAATGTAAAAAAGTCTTAATCACTATACTTGTAGCAATTAAGACTTTTAGATTTGGTTTATTTCTTGTTTTAACATTTCAATGAATTCTTCTGAAAATACTTTCTCTCTTATTGACTCCTTTATTAGCTCTATTAGTTCTAGTTCTGTTACATCAAGACTTCTTGGAATGTATGTTTCGTCACCTCTTCTAGTAGCCTTGTAGACACAGAACCTTACTTCGTATCTCTTTAGTTCTTTGATGTAGATTTTCTCTATTGAGTATGTGTATTCTCCTGCTCCAACTTTTCCTTGGCTTTTTATCTTGCAGTACTTAGTTTCCTTGATTATCTTTTCTTCACTCTTCTTACTCACATTAATTCTACCTCCTTATCTTATTCCAGTAGGAACTTAGAAAGTTCTTCAGTACATACTACTACAATTGAAAAATCGCTAGAAAGTAAGTATAAGCTTGAAGTATAATTTTCTCCATTCATAACTTCTATTACATCAGTATATTCTGGCACTAAACATTGTAACTTATCTTGTTTCAATATTTCGATATCTACTATATTTTCTGCTATTAATACATATCCACCTAAGTCAGATTCTACATTCCTATCCTCTCCATATGCTTCATTTAATATAACTATTATTTCTCTTACGAATTCAATAACCTCTACTGGTATGCTATTTAATTTAACTAATTGACTTTCATTATAAACTTTTTTCATTATACTTTCCCCCTTCTACATATAAAAAACTCTTACTTGCATATCTAAATACAAGTAAGAGCTTTACTAAAGTAAACTTTTATAAAATTCTATTGTTGGCTTATCATTATTTATTAACAGATTTAATTTTTCATATGTTGAATCATAGAAGTTATTATCTTTAGCATATTTAATTACTTCCTCATAAGATAATTCAAAAATATTATCTGTTATGTTATAGTAGAAATCATCATTCATCACACCAAAGAAATATTTTACTGAATCATCATATGTCATTCTTGGTACTTCTTCTAAATCACAATTTTCATCTGTATAACAACCATTTCTATCATTCCATTACGGAAACTCTGTCATTTTTCTACGTATAATCTCATTATTCATAGATACAACCTCCTTATATACTACATAATCATAATATATATTTATATATTACTTAAAATACGTAATGCATCTAATGCCATTACTTTAACATGAGGTTTTATAGTATCATTACTTTCAATTTCTTCTTTAGTAAACCAATATAATTCTTTGCTTTCTCCCTTTTGTGGTCTAACTTCATTAGAAAATGCTCTTTCAAAATATATAAAATCTATATTCTCAACTTCATGACCTACATTTTCAAGAAGAGTATGCATTGGACTATGTAATTGAATCTCCGTATCGGTGTTAAGTTAGGTTGTAAACTTGCTCATTACTTTTCTCCTTTTCTAATATACTTTTAAAATTATAATTTAATTATGATCTACATCCCCATATTATTCTATATAGTAATGTTCAAATTCAACATAGTTGCTCCAAAACTTCTTAACCTAAAAGAAGAAGGAGCACCCTTAACTGATACTCCTTCTCAAAACTTACTTTATATCCAATTGCTTGTTATCCCTTACCATCTTGCCCATTACCCTAACATCATAATAACTTTCTCAAGTGAATATCAAGAGTTTTCTAAATTAATCCTTAACAGCTAGTTAATCTTTTAAATATTCTATTAATTCTTCTAATTCATTATCATCTTCATTTAATTTATTAAAGTCTTCTAAATCAGTTTTTATATCTTTTTCTACTTCCCTTTTAACATTTAATTCATTGATAATATATCCCATAGAAAATGTTGCTATTGAATAAAATGCATACGGTAATGATGAATTAATGTAATATGTTATTACCACTAATATACTTTTACTTACCACAATCTTACCTGATGCTACAAGTGATAATATATATACATGTGAATTATATATAGTTAATAATGTATATGCTAATATAATTATTGAAATAACATATAGTACTTTACTTATTAAATTTGCATCTTTAAAATGTTTTACTTTCATACTTAATTATTCCTTCTAAAAACTTATTGTTAATAATATAATTTTTATTAATTAATCTGTGTTAGTTTCTTATTTTTTAGAACAAGTACAACATCTACTTTTTTAGCTAATTCCTTACTATGAGTAACCACTATTACACACTTTCCATGTTTATGTGCACTTGTTTTTAATATTTCTATAATTTCATCAGCTGTATCACTATCTAAATTCCCCGTTGGCTCATCTGCTAATATTACTGGTGAATCTGTAACAAGTGTTCTTGCAATGGCAACACGCTGTTGCTGTCCCCCTGATAGTTGTAATACGTTTCTATTAATTTCATCATCAGCTAACCCTAAATTGTTTAATATTTTCTTATTCACCTTGGGATTAACTATTTTTAAATTTTCTAAAGGTGTCATATAATCAATTAAATTATAATTTTGAAATATTAATGAAATATTGCTTTTTCTATGATTCTCATATCCCTTTACTTTTATATTTTGATTATTATATAATATTTCGCCATTTCTAGGTTCATCTAATCCAGCCAATAGTGATAATAACGTTGATTTTCCTGAACCCGAAGCCCCTAAAATAGCGTAAAGTTTTCCTTCTTCAAATTCCATGCTTATATCATTTAAAACTTTTTTTCCATTTTTATATGAATAATTAACTTTATTTAATGCTAAAATTGACATTTATTTTCCTCCTAGCTCATTTTGGATAATATTTCTTTTGGTTTTAATCTAATTATTGATGCTGATGATGCCATTACTGAAAGTATGATAATAACTGTTCCTATAACATATACATAAATTAATTCTTCAACCTCTACTTTTACATCTATTTCATCTACTGTACGAGTTGCTAAAGAACTATTAACATCATTTCCTAATGAAAATCCTCCAAATCCACTTTGAACGTCTTGAACCGCTTGCTTACCTGCTTGTGCAACTATTGTATTTCCTATATTTTGTGAAATTACCTTACTTGAGAAATATGATCCTCCAAAAGCTAATATACTTATAAGTAATAATTCAATTATATATTGAGAAATAATATTAAACTTTGAAACTCCTATTGAAAGTAATATACCGGTTTCATGAACTCTTCCTTGAATCCAAAATGCTAACACTAATGAAAGTATTATTACTCCAGCTATTATTGCTCCAATTAAAACCATATTTATAATCTTATCTAAAGAATCAAAAGACTTAGATAAAGCTAAAAATGTATCTTCACTTTTTACTATTGTATACTTATTCCAATCAGTAGGAATATCTTTAAATTTTGATGTTACTTTATCTACATCAGTATCTGTATTGAAAGTAGCATTTGTATATTTTACATTTCCATCTGAATATCCATATAAAGTTTTAATAGTATCTACATCAGTAATTAAAAGATTTTCTGGCATTTCTAATTTATGTCCAGCTCTTTCAGTATTTTCACTTTCAAAAATACCTACAATTTCAAGGTCATAATCACTTTTAGATAAAGTTGATGCATTAAAATCTCCAGCACTCTTTGTTGCTTTTATAGTATCTCCAACTTTTAAATTATTTGCTTCTGCTAAATCCTTATGAATTAATACCTTGTTTTTATCAGTAGCAACAATATGTCTACCATCAATCAGCTTTAATGATTTACTTATAAACTTAGTATCATATTCTGAACTTTTATGTGCTTCTACAGAAAAAAGTTTTTCATATTTATAATCATCATTATATTGAACTACATTTTTTTCAGGTTTTATATAATTTACATTTTCTAAATCTAAACCAGCTCCTTGAATTGCTGCATCATAATTCTTAACACCTTCTACCTTTGAAACCTTATCAATTAAATTTTCTGGAATTGTTCCTTCAAAATTACCCGCAAAATTAGCTTGTAATTCAAAAGTATTTGCCATATCCTTATTTGAATCTTGTCTTGCTATATTTGCTGCCTTTTTAATTGAAATTCCACTTAAAACTGCCGTTGCTATTCCAAATAATATAAATAACATAATAATACTTTTTATTTTTTTTCTTGTTATATATAATATTGATCTCTTAAATACATTCATATTTATGTCCTCCTTGTTTATTAACTTGAGTACATTCTATCAACCTAATATGAAATATTTATGAAATTTAAAAATTAAGTTTATAAAATTCATTAAGAATCGTATTAATTAAATTATTTTTTATAAAAAAATAAGGATATTATTAATCTAATACCCGTTATTTTTCAACTATTTTATTTTTTATTAAACATGAACAAATTTCAAATATTTAATTAAAATCAACTTCAAAACTCATTCCAGTTAATATTGATTTAAAAGAATAATCTAAATTATACATTTTTAAAATTTGTTGAACTATGTATAATCCTAACCCATTCCCCCCACTACTCTTATTTCTATCAAAATCAACTCTATAAAATGCCTCAAAAATATGTGCTAAATGTTCTTCTGAAATTGGCTTACAATCATTTTCTATAATAAGTTTTTTATCTTTTATATATATTCTTATTTCCTTTCCTTCATCAGTATAATTTACTGCATTAGAAATAATATTAGAAATTGCTTTAGTAAATAATTTTTCATCTACTTTAATATTAAAAGACTCTTTTAAATTCATTTTAATATTAATTTTCTTTGACTTAGCTATTAATTTATATGGTTCTATGTTCTTTTGAACTAAACTACCTAAATCTAATACACTTTCATTTTTATTATTTATTATATTAAGTTTTGAAGTATCTAAAATTTCCTGAACCATTTTACTTAATTCACTAACTATATCCTTACATTTTTCTAAATATATATAATGATTTTTATATTTTCCTATATCATATAGCATATTTTCAATCATTATATACATACTCATTAGTGGTGTCTTAAGCTCATGTGATGCGCTTCTTAAAAAATCCACCTTAATTTTTTCAGATTCACTTACATTTTTTATTTCCTCTTCCAATGATACAATTGTATTTAATAAATTTTCATATAAACTATTTACATTAGCTGCTAATATTCCTATTTCATCTTCAGTTTTTACCTCACAAAAGGCTTCTTTATTTAAATTCTCCATTTTTTTTGTAACATCACAAATTTCTTTTATTGGAGTTGTAATTTTTCTTGCATATATATATGATGCAATAAGTGCTATAAGCAAGCTTATAAAAATAGAATATGGAAGTATTTTTAATATAATATCTCTTGTTTCTGTGAATGATTCTAAATCCATTACTATTTTAGCACTTCCATTTACATCATTACTTTTTTTAAAGTCCCTACTTTTTATTATTGATAAATTATTTATATTAATATATTGACCGAATATTTCTCCATTTTCATCATCAAAACTTTCTATAATATTTTCACCACTTAAATTAGGAATTATTAAAGAGTTTTCTGTAATTTCCTCTTCATTAACATATATATCTACTTTGTGCAAACCTTGAAATACCCTTTTTTCATCTCCTATAGTAAGTAAAACTTGAATATTATATTTTTCAGCAAAATTCTTTGCTATCTTAAATGATTCCTTATTATCAGATTTATTTACTTGTTCAATTAAATCTTCAATAATTTTATCAGCTTCCTTTTGTTTATTATTCACATATACCTTGGGTAATGCTAAATAAATTAAAACATTTGAAATTAAAATTATTACACTTATTATCCCCATGGTAAATATATATGTTTTTGAAAATAGCTTTAACTTATTCATCATTGCTCCTCAAATTTATATCCAATTCCCTTAACTGTTACTATACAATCTAATAACAACTTTTTTCTTATATTTTTAATATATACATCAATAACCCTATCATTTGGTGCTTCTTCAATCCTCCATAAATTATCTAAGATTTGTGCTCTTGTTAAAACCTTTCCCTCATACTTTAATAATAACTCTATTAATTTTATTTCCTTAGGTTTTAAATCAATATTTTCGCCATTCTTTCTTGCTGAATATCCTTCAAAATCAATTTCTATATCTCCATAACACCACTTTTTATTTTCACTAACTTTTACTCCTCTTCTAAGAAGTGCTTCTATTCTTTTATGTAAAACTATTATTGAAAATGGCTTTGTAATATAATCATCTGCCTCTTCATCAAAACTCATAATTTGGGTATAATCATCACTCATTGCTGTTAACATAATTACTGGAACATTGCTTTCTTGTCTAATTTTATTTAAAACAACAAATCCGTTAGCCTTTGGAAGCATTATATCTAAAATTACTAAATCAATTTTATTATTCTTAAATAATTCTATTGCTTGCATTCCATCTTCTGCACTTATAACGCTATATCCAACCTCTGCTAGATATTCACTTACGCCTTCCCTTATTTCTTTTTCATCTTCAACAATTAATATATTAATTTTCATTTATATTTTCCTCCATTTTATATAATATATATCAAAATGAATTTATTTTATAAATACATAATAACATAAAGTTTCAATTATATTATAAATATAAAAGTGCTAATTTCATAAATTAACACTCTTAACATTAAATTAATAATATTATTTATATACCAATTCCACATATAATTTATCACTAAAGTTCTATATATAAAGGCTTACTTAAGTGATAATATTCTCAACCCTCTCCTTCTCAAATTCCCTTATTTATTAACCTAATTTCAGTAAAAACCTCACTTACTTATGGTACGGTTCATTCTTCATTATTCTAAATGCTCTATATATTTGTTCCAATAACATCACTCTAAATAATTGATGTGGAAAAGTCATCTTTGAAAAGCATACTTTATGATTGGCTCTTTTAATTACATCTTGCGATAGCCCTAAACTTCCTCCTATAACAAAAGTTATGTTAGAGTTACCCATAACCCCTTGAGTCTCAATGAATCTTGAGAACTCCTCTGAGGTCATTTGCTTAGCATTTAAATCCATAGCTATAACAAACATATTATCTTTTATCTTTGACAATATTAATTGTCCTTCTTTATCTTTTATAATTAACTCTTCTTTTTCAGATGCATTATCTGGAGTTTTTTCATCTGGTAATTCTATTATATCCAGTTTGCAGTATCTTCCTAATCTCTTTGCATATTCATCTATTGCTTGCTTTAAGTATTTTTCTTTTAACTTTCCAACTGAAATTACAGTTATGTTCATCTATTTTTCCTCCTATGTTATCCATTAAATATTATTCATAAGTATAATCACTAACTTCTACTATAGGGCTTATTTCCTTTAGCCTATTTTTTTTAGGTATATATACTTTTAATTGTCCATCTTTAAAAACTGCTTTAATATTGTATGGATCTATATTTTCAACATAAAAATCCTCTGATACATCATTTCCACCTTGAATTACAGCTATTGCTACATTTTTACCATTAGAAAAAACTTGATTCCTCTTTATATTTATAGATATATAGTTGTTAGTATAATCTATATCTATATCCTCTTTTGAAGTGCCTGGTAAATCTGCCTCTATTAAATATTTTTGCTTATATTCTTTGCAATTTATATTTAAGTTTACCATATTCTCTAGAGTATTAACCATATCATTTACAATATCGCTATTTAACACACTATCTACTATATTATCTATTAATTGACTGTTGTTTATTACAGAGTCAAATACATTAGAAAATACGTATGAAAATACATCAAACATAGTATCCTCCATCATAATAATTATAACTTAATATAATTTATTTAATTGGAGTATATATTGATACAAAAACATACGCATTACTTCATTTTATATATTAATATCCTATATTGTCATTTAAAAATATTACATGTATTCTATTTTTATCTTTCTGACTCTTTATAACAGTATATTCTCTGCATATCTTTTCTGGGCTTTTACAATCCATACAGTACCCTATTTTAGTACATGGAGTACTTTTATTTAATCTCTTTGCATTTGCAGGTGCTGCAATCTCTCTGTTTCTTTTTATAGCCTCATCTAAGTTCTTAACTATCTTATTTACTCCTGCAACTATTATGACCTTCTTTGGGCCAAATAAAAGTGCTGCAACTCTATTACCATTCCCATCTACATTATACAGCTCTCCATCTTCAGTAATTGCATTTGAACTTGAAAAATAAGTATCTGCAAAAAAGCATTCTCTATATATTCTATCTATATCTTCTACCGATAACCCTTCTTTAGCTCTATCTAAGAAATTATAACGCCCACTTCTTAATAAGTCCATGACTCCAGTTTCTGCTAATGACATCGATCCTCCACAACTTACTTTCTCACCTTCATTAGTCAAACTTATTATTTGACTTATTAATTCTTCTTTATTGCTTACAATGTATCCATTCATATTATTCTTTTCTAATGAAGCAATCGTTCTTAATATCTTTTCTTCATTCACCCATTTAACATTACTATCCATACTCTCTCTCCTTTTATTTAATATTCTTTATAAAAAAAGAGCCTTGATACTCAAAGCTCTTTTGTAAACTATATTATTTTCCACAACATTTTTTATATTTTTTTCCGCTTCCACATGGACATGCATCATTTCTACCAACTTTGTTTTCATTTCTAACCATAGTTGATTCTCTGTATGCTTTTTGAATTTCTTTTCTCTTTTCTTCTGAGAATATAGCTTCCCATTGTGGTAAGTTGTATAAGTACTCAGCTTTAGCTTCTAACATATTGAAGTATAACTTTTCTAAATCGATATCTAAAGTTATTTCATCGTTAGCTGTTAAAGTTTCTAAGTCATATGTATTCTTTAAGCTTTCATTTATTCCGTCAACGAATCCCATAATAAACTCTTCTGTTGTATCATATTTCTTAGCAAATTCAGCAACTGTTGTCTTTTGAGCTTCAGTATGTTTTGCTAATAAATCTTTATATATTCTGCTTTCAATTTTAGTGTACTCTGCCCAGAAAGCATTTTCACCTTTTGTCTTAACGTATTCTACGACCATATCTGTCCATTGCTTATATAAACTCATTGTAATTTCTCCTCTTCTTAAGATGTTATATTAGATGTAATTTTATTACATAATTATACTAAATATTTACTATATTTATCAATACTTAATCATCCGTTATTTTAACTAAATACTTACTTTTATTATTACAATATTCACATTGCTTGTCTTCACATTCTTCCATGATAGGGAATGTTTCATACTCGTTAATTAAGTCATCCATAATATCATCTATATGTTCTCCACATACATACTTTACCACAATTTTCACCTACAGCCTTACTATTTCGCTTGGATTATGTCTATTAGCCATACTTAAAATAATATCAGTCCCTATATTAACTCCATTAGTCGTTAATACATCAACAACTGTTTGATAAGCTAAATCTGGATGATTATTAGTATTACTTAAGTGGCCTAATATTATTTTCTTACCTAGTCCACCTTTTAATATATTAACTATCGCTTTTCCACAATCTTCATTAGATAAATGTCCTATTTCACTTAAAATTCTTCTTTTTAAGTTATATGGATATGGTCCATATTCAACCATACTTACATCATGATTGCTTTCTAAAAGCATAACTTCTGAGTCCTTAATATTATCCCATATTTCTTTAGTAAATATTCCAAAATCAGTAGCTACGCTAGCTTGTTTATTACCTAGGTTTACCGTATATCCCACGGGAGCTGCTGCATCGTGTGGGATGTTGAAAGATTTAATGTCTAAATCCTTTATTGATACTACAGATCTTTTATCCATAACCTTTATATTGTGCTCTTTTATCTTTCCAATACTTTTCTCCATAGCCTGCCATGTATTTCCCGGGGCATATATCGGTATATCATATTTTCTAGATAAAATACCTACCCCCTTAATATGGTCACTATGTTCATGTGTTATGAATATTCCATCGAGTTCATCTGCCTTTTGCCCAATACTCTTTAAGGCATCATCTATCTTTTTTCCTGGTAGCCCAGCATCTATTAATATTTTAGCCTTATCAGATCCCACAAAAATACTGTTTCCACTACTTCCACTATATAATGAGCAAAATATCATTTGTTTTCCCCCAATTATCTATCTTCTCTTCTTATGTCAGCTCCTAAAGCTCTAAATTTATTTTCAATATGAGGATATCCTCTATCTATATGTTCTATATCAACTATTTCAGTTTCTCCATTAGCTATTAATCCAGCTATTACCATTGCAGCTCCTGCTCTTAAGTCAGTAGCTCTAACTCTACATCCAGTTAAAGATTCAACACCATCTATTATAGCGGTTCTTCCTTCAACCTTAATTACAGCACCCATCTTCTTTAACTCATCTGTGTGCTTATGTCTATTTTCCCATATGCTTTCTACTATTAAACTTCTACCTTCTGTTATACTTAATAAAGTTGACATAGGTTGTTGTACATCTGTTGGGAATCCTGGATATGGAGCTGTCTTTACATTTACACCTTTTAAAGGCTTATCAACTGTAACTCTGATACTATCGTCTCCCTCTTCAACTATAGCTCCAACTTCAATAAGCTTTGCAGAAATTGACTCTAAGTGTTTTGGAATAACATTAGTTATAGTTACATCACCTTTTGTTGCTGCTGCAGCTATCATAAATGTTCCTGCTTCTATTTGGTCTGGGATTACACTGTAATTACATCCAGTTAAAGATTCAACACCTTTAATTCTTATAACATCTGTTCCAGCACCTTTTATATCAGCACCCATTGTGTTTAAGAAATTAGCTACATCTACTACGTGAGGTTCTTTTGCTACATTTTCTAATGTGGTTGTTCCTTCAGCCATAGTAGCTGCTATCATTACGTTTATAGTAGCTCCTACTGAAACAACGTCAAAGAAAATACTTGCACCATGTAACTCATCAGCTTCTACTGAAACTGCTCCATGCTCTATAGTTACTTTAGCACCTAAAGCTTCAAATCCTTTGATATGTTGATCTATTGGTCTAACCCCTATAGGACATCCACCTGGAAGTTCAACCCTAGCTTTTTTAAATCTAGCTAATAGGGATCCTATAAAATAATAAGATGCTCTCATTCTTCTCACATCTTCTGTGCATGCATTTACAGTTGTTATATCAGTAGCATCTATTTCTAAAGTATTATTATTGATTTTGTTTACAGTACACCCTAGACCTGCTAATATTCTTTCTAAACAATGTACGTCTTCTATATCTGGTATATTATCAATAATACACTTTTGATTACTGGCTAAAACTGCTGCTGGTAAAATGGCAACTGCTGCATTTTTAGCACCATTTATTTCAACAGATCCTCTTAAGGCATTGCCTCCATTTATAATTAAAGTTTCCATCCTATTCACCCTTATCTATCTTTATATACATTAATCTATCCTATTTTTCATAAAATTATCCAAAAAATCTCTTTAGAGGCAATTTTTTAACTACCCCTCTTTTAAGTTGACCTCATTTATTATATCATAAAGTAATAAGGTGTTAATAGGTTTTTTTCTTCCAAAATCCTTTATTTTCACCTTATCTCACATATTAATGAATATATTGTTTGAAAACTTATATACTAATATGATATAATTTTTAGAAAGTATATACAAATTTTTACTTGCGAGGTTATAATATGAAATATTATCTTGTTGCATTATTCGATGATGAATCATACAAAAACTTAAGCCCTGTACAAAGAAATTTATCAAAAAAATACAGAGCTAATAGGAACTCTCCAATTCCATATATTCCATTAGAGGTTTTAGAGAATCCGAATGTAGATAAGCTTAATGTAGTTATTGATAAAATAATTAAGCCTTATAAGCATTTCAAAGTAGAGGTTTCTTCAAAAGTTAGTATTTGTGATTCTAATAAGACATTAAACTTAAAGATCGAAGATGTTGGATATATTAAAAGATTAAATAGACTATTATCTGATAACCTTCAATTACATGGATTTAATGTTAAAGGAATTGAAACTGATGAAAATTTACAGCTTACTTTAGCTAATGTAAATTATAATAACAAAGACAATAAAAGAGTTATTAATCCATTAGATTCAAGATTTAACCTTTCAACGCTAAAGGTAAATAGATTAGAGTTATGGAAAATATCTAATACTAGAAGAGAAACATTAATTCAAACATATCCTTTAAAAGACTTTTAATTTTCTTTATTAGCTTTTAAGCATTGACTTATAAAAATAGTCAATGCTTTTTTTATAAAAATTTATTTTTTTGTATTCGTTTACCAACCTTTTCAAGAATCAATTCTTTCTGTAAAATATATTATATTATAATCCTAATTGGGAGGTTATTTATGAATATTTCATCTTTAGTTGAATCACAACTAGAAAAAAATAAGCAAATTTTAATAAACCATGAGCTTCCTGAATATAAGCTTTGGGTTAGGAAACATCTTGAACTACATGTAAAGCTAGGTTCAATTGCTGAAGAAACTAAGTGTTATACTTACTTAGAAAACTCTTCTTCAAGCTTAAATAAAGACATTATCTTTAAAAAATATATTGATTTTCTTGCTCATATAATTAGCTTAGGATTATATAGAGAATATATAACAGATTATGAAGTACAACTAAAACCAAATGATTACTGCTTAAGTGATCAATTCTTAAATTTATATATAGATATAAATGATTTAATAGTATCAACATCTTCTGATCACTTCTTAACTTTATTAGAAGATACTTTAAGCTTAGGAGTAACACTTGGTTATTCTGAGGAAGATGTAAAAAATTCATTTATTTATAGAGATTAGTATTAAGAAACTCATAAGAGTTTCTTTTTTTTATATAATTATATAATTTTCCCATTAATTTCACATAATATCTTTGAGGTGATTATTAATGATTGGATTTATATGTGCTATTATTTCTGGCATATCAATGACTATTCAAGGAGTATTTAATACTAGGCTAAATGAAAAGATAGGTTCGTGGGAAACAACTACATTAGTTCAAGCAACTGGCTTAGCTCTAGCACTAATAATTTTATGTTTCTGCAGAAAAGGTGATTTTGGCGCTATAAAAGATGTTAATAAGCTCTATCTTTTAGGTGGGTTTATAGGCGTAGTTATTACCTATACTGTTATGGTTAGTATAGGTTCATTAGGAACTACTCTTGGTATTGGAACTATTTTAGTTGCTCAATTAGCTTCTGCTGGACTTATAGACTACTTTGGCCTATTTGGTTCAGAAAAAAGTAGTTTCGGATTAAGCCAAATAATAGGAGTAGTAGTTATGATTGCAGGTATTGTAATCTTTAAATGGAAACATTAAAAAAGTGCGAAGTTTGCTTCGCACTTTTTTCTTTTCTTAATTAACAAAAACAGCTTCCTTTTTATACTATATAATGTGGATTAATTTTAAGGAGTTTTTTATGTTCTCTTTAAATAAAAAACTAGACTCTAACCTGAAAAATTATATGAAATTTAATTCTTCTAGGAGTTATAGGGTTTTAATTAAATGTAGAAACTTTCAAGATTCTATTGAAAAAAGAATCTCATCATATAAAGGAACTGTAATAAGAAATATTAATATTGATAACATTGTCTGCGCTCTTTTAAACTCAAAATCTATAAATAGGTTATTGGAATATCCAGAAGTTGAATATATATGTTTAGATCAATTTGTTAATCTTTGTGGAATAAGTGTGCAAGCTGCTAACAGGGTTAGATTGGCTAATACTATAAATGCTTCTGGTAGAGGGGTAGGGATCGGAGTAATTGACTCAGGAGTATACCCTCACCGTGACTTAACTACACCATTTAATAGAATATCGACCTTTTCTGACTTAATTAATGGTCTAACATATCCATACGATGATAATGGACATGGCACATGTACTTGTGGAGTTATAGCTGGAAATGGTGAATCCTCTAATGGAATATATAAAGGTATTGCTCCATACTCAGATCTTCATGTTATAAAAGCATTTGATAGATTAGGAAAAGGCTATGTATCCGATGTGCTATATGCTATAAATGAACTGATTACTATAAGTACTAAGTATAATATAAAAATTTTATGTTTACCCTTTGAAAGCTTAAGTCATGATAAGTTTATATTTTCACTTTTTGATAAGATGTTAAAACGAGCCGTTGATTCTGGGATAACTCCTATTCTTCCTAGTGGAAGTAATATTATTGAAGGATCTATTATGGGAATAGCTTTAAGTAAAAATGCTATTACTGTAAGTGGATTAGATACAACTTCCAGAACAGCTCCTTATGAGTATTCATCTACAGGTGCTCCTAAAAAAGACTCTAAACCTAACTTTTGTGCTGCCTGTGTTGATGTTGTCTCTCTAAATTGTAATACTTCATATATATCTGAAAAAAATAATACCAAAATATATGCCCCAAAACTTTCATCTTCTTATACAAGTTTTAGCGGAACTTCTATATCTGCAGCATATATTGCTGGTATATGTGCCTTATTATACGAACTTAATCCAACACTATCCTTTGATGATATAGTATCTATGCTAATAGCATCGTCAGATAGCTTAGATTTACCGATTAATGTCCAAGGCGAGGGATGTGTAAATTTAAATAAATTATTTAAAAAGTAAAAGTGCTATAAAGCACTTTTACTTTTGGACTATATAATTAAGAGGGTTTACAGGTGCATCGTCTATTCTTAATTCAAAATGTAAATGAGGTCCAGTACTATATCCAGTACTTCCTACAGCACCTATTATCTCTCCTTTTTTCACTTCTTTATTTGGCGATACGTATATCTCACTCAAATGGGCATAATATGTTTTCATATCATCACTATGCTGAACTATAACTAAATTTCCATATCCCCCATCATTATATCCAGCAAAGATTACCTCTCCGTCAAAAGAAGCAATTATATCTTCTCCTTGATTTTCAGCTATATCTAGTCCCTTATGATATGAATTAACTCTCTCTTCTCCATAATATGATGATATATATCCACCTTCTACAGGTCTAGTCAAAAATGTTACTCCATCATAATATGGATTCTTACTTCCTTTATGTACTACTGTAGTTACAGGCTCTACTAATATATTTTCGTTTAATACTGTTTCTTCAGTCTTCGTAAGACCTTCGTATATAACTTCCTTATATACTTCCTTTTTACCATCTTCCCCTTGCATAACTACTTCTTCACCCATATATATACTACTATCTTCTTCTACCCTAACTGGCGACTCTATAACCTCTTCTTCAAATGTTCTCAAACTTAATTCTAGATCTAATAAATTTTTATTTACTATAGATGCTTCATAAATTTCTTTAGATATTTCACTACTCTCACTCAGTTGGCATAGTTTTAGTTCAGTAGGAGTTGTTTTTATATTTCCATTTATCTTCATATAAGATATATCTTCAATATTTACTCCTAATTCTCTTATATAACTTTCACATACACTTTTAATTATAGTATCCTTTTCTTGTGCACTTAGCACATATCCAAAAACATTATTATCTACTGTTATAGCAAAGCCATTAACATTTCTATTTATATTCTCTATATTTACATTTGAGTTTTTGCTATTTAAATTAACAATATTATTATAAGTGTTAGAAACACTTATTGAATTTGCAAGATATACATCTTTAGATACTTCTTGTGAGAGCTCACTTGAATCATCAATAACATTTATGCATTGAATTGTTTTAGTATTTCCGTATATCTTATAACCTTTAGTAATTCCTCCTATAAGAAATAACAATATTGTTAATAGTATTAAGGATAAAGTGTTTTTTATTATAACACACTTCTCATCCTTCTTCTGCGAGTACATTTTTTTTACCACTCCTCTTTTTTCTAGTTTTATTTACAACATTTTTTAATTTTCCCAAGAACTAAAATAATATACACATCATTTCTTCAATTGTTATGTTGAGGGTTGATATCACCTTTGTTATAATTAGCTTAAAGGTAATAGAACCAAGAAAGGTAGAGAATATTTATGAGCACATTTATGCTAAAAAATAAACAATTAGACTTTACTCCTGTTAGTAATATATTTATAGAAAAATATATGCCTAAAGCTCGTGGAGAATTTATTAAGGTGTATCTATTAATGCTTAAATATAATACTTGTGGCGAAATGGGTGTAACATCATCAATATTAGCTACTTCATTAAATTTGCTTGAATCTGATGTGTTAAACGCCTTAAACTATTGGAACGATGAAGGATTAATAAAACTAATTCCTATTGATAAAATGGGAAATTTCAATATTGAATTTGTTGATTTAGTTAAAGAATCAAAATCTCAAAGCAAAGAAATAAACTTACTTCAAGCCTTAAATAAGAACTCAACTAAAGATATGTTAAATGATATCGAAAGACTTTTGGGAAGACCTCTATCCCCTAAAGAAATGACTACTTATTTAAGTTGGCAAGATGATTTCAACTTTTCATCAGAATTAATACTAATTCTTTTTGAATATTGCGTATCTCGTGGAAAAAGCGATTATAGATATATAGAAAAAGTAGCAATAGCTTGGAAAGATATGAATATTTCTACTATTGAAGAAGCTCAAAATTATATAAAGAGAACTGAAGATAAATGGATAAAAATTAGACATATATTAAATTACTTAGGCATTAAAAACCCTGAATTAATGAAGCCTCAAGAAGATATGCTAGATAAATGGATAAATGATTTTAATTTCCCTCTAGACGTTATAGAAAAGGCTTGTAATATATGCTTTCAACGTCTAAATAGGGCTGATTTTAAATATATCGATGGAATCTTATCTAATTGGAATAAAAATAACCTAAAAACAATTGCTGCTATTGAAGAAAAAGATTCAAAACCTTCTACTGCTATTCAAGGAAAAGGAAATTATACTAGTAATAATAGTAAAAGATTTACTGGTCAAAATATTAATAACAAATCATCTAAAGATTATGATGATTTAGAAAAAGAACTTTTAGGATGGTATAACAATGATTAAGGGATATCAAGAAAAATTAATGAATATTTATGAAAAAATACGAGAAAATGAAAATCGTAATTTAAAAAATAGAAAAAAAGAAATTCTTCAAAAAGCTCCTGAGATAATTGAATTAGATAATACTATTCAAAAACTTTCATTAGCTTTGCCTATGGCAATATTAAAAGGTGGCTCTGAAGCTGACCTAGATAATATTAAAGCAGATATACAAGAGCTTAGAAAGCAAAAATATGAGCTATTAACCTCTTGTGGATATCCTGTTGATTACCTAAATCTTCATTATCAGTGCGCTAAATGTCAAGATACTGGATATATAGGAACTCAAAGATGTAAGTGCTTTAAGAATAAGCTAGTAAACTTATATTACGAAACTTCTAAACTATCAAATAACTTAGCTACTTGCAATTTTAATAATTTTGATATAAGACTGTTTTCTCCTGAAAATGATGGGAATTATAAAAATTCTCAACGTAAAAACATGGAGAAGATTTACGAATTCGTAAGAGGTGGTTATTTACCTAATTTCGATAATGATAATACTAATTTATTATTTTATGGAGAGTCAGGCAATGGTAAGACATTCTTATCTTGGTGTATAGCTAAAGAATTATTAGATAAAGGATATTTAGTTATATATAAAACTTCTAATGATTTAATAAGAGATTTAAGAGAAATAACATTTAATAATAACTATATGCTTGAAGATTTATTAATAAACTGCGACTTATTAATAATAGATGACTTAGGCGCAGAACAAGTAACCGACTTTTCTACTAATGAATTATTTAATTTAATCAATAAGAAGCTATTAAATAATAAGAAGATGATTATATCAACGAATTTAAATCTTCCTGATATAGAAAAGAGTTATACAACTAGAGTCTATTCTCGTTTAGTTGGTAATTTTACGTTCTTTAAGTTTTACGGTAATGATGTTAGAATAAAACTTAATCTTGCAAGAATGAGATCTCAACAACAATAAATTAATTTAATATAAAAATACACTTTACTTCTTGATATTAATAATAAAATTTCTATTATTAATTGAAGTAAAGTGTATTTTTTATAATCAAATATTTTTACTACATAATATTAATTACACAAAAAAAACTCTAGAATAATCTAGAGTTTCATGGAGCTGGTGATCGGAGTCGAACCAACAACCTGCTGATTACAAGTCAGCTGCTCTGCCATTGAGCCACACCAGCATAAATATTTTATATTTTAACGCCAAAAAAAATTGGCGACTCAGAAGGGGCTCGAACCCTCGACCTCCGGCGTGACAGGCCGGCACTCTAACCAACTGAGCTACTGAGCCATTTATGGTGGAAACAACAGGGATCGAACCTGTGACCCTCTGCTTGTAAGGCAGATGCTCTCCCAGCTGAGCTATGCTTCCACGTTATTATTTATTTTTCAAAAAATTAAATGGTGGGGGAGGACGGATTCGAACCATCGAAACGAAACGTAACAGATTTACAGTCTGCCCCCTTTGGCCACTCGGGAACTCCCCCATATCGTATTAATAACTTTCATCATTTCGTGCATCACTGCCGAACTGACAATGACTAGTATATATTCATAGCAACAATATTTCAAGCCTCATAATAGCTCATTTTCCGATTTTATTTTTAATTTGCTCTATTTTCCTTCATTTTACTTAATATTAAGCACTTATATAACTTTAATGGCCATTATAACTACACTAAGTCAATATATTGATTTAATATACCTACAAGCCTATCATAATCCTCTTCTACCAAGCGTTTTTTAATATATTCCATAGCTTCCTTCTTTGAATCTATGCTACCATTATTCAAAATAGAATTAACTTTAGCACAATCAACAACTGAAAGTTTATCTAATATTCCTTCAACTACATTTCTCTCATCTAAAGTTAAACTGTTAATTATATTATCTAAATTTAAAGTTAAAACATCAGAACTATTTCCCTGTAATATTTGCTTATCTGTTGATAAAGAAGTTTCTTCCACATCCCCTTCTGTAATCTCAGTTGTCTCATCTTCCAAACTACTTATATCTTTATTTTTAATATTTGGTTCATATAAAACTACTATAAATATAGTTACTACTATAACTAAAAGTGACATAGTTCTCATTATTATCTTCCATTTCATTTAATATCACCACCTTATTAAAAATATTTTCCATTTTTTCTTTTTTTATACTTATTATATTCTTAGTTTTTCTCTCATATATATTATTATTGAGGGGTGGTGGGTATATTTGAAAAGAAAAGTTAACTATAAATCTAACTTATCTTATTATGAAATTGCAGAATTTATAAGAAAATATGTAACATCTGAAACTATTATAGTTTGCATTGGCACAGATAAATGTATTGGTGATTGTTTAGGTCCTTTAGTAGGTACTTTTTTAGAAGAGTCATCCTTCCCTGTTCCTGTATATGGAACACTAGAATCACCTATCCATGCCTTAAACATAGATAAAAAAATTGATGAAATAAAAAAACTTCATCCACAAGCTACGATTATCGGAATTGACGCTTGTTTAGGAGATACTAATTCTATTGGCGAAATACATGTAAGAGATTATCCTATTCATCCCGGTAAAGGTGTAGGAAAGTCATTGCCTGAAGTAGGTGTATCCTCAATAATAGGAATAGTTGACTCTAGTGACAATGCTGAATTCTTTACCTCTAGAGGTATTAGACTTAGTTTAGTATTCGAAATGGCACGAGTTATTTGTCATGGACTAAACCATGCATATTACCTTAATTCTTCATATAATAAATAGCACTATAAGAAATAACTTATAGTGCCATTTATATATTTATAATTAATCTATTAGACTTATCTCTTTTCCAAAAATATCTGAATCTATTTTATCTATAAAGTTTAAAACTTGACCTGTCCCTTCTGCAACAGCTTCAACAGAATTATGAGCTATTTCAACTGTAACTCCAGTGTTTTCTTCTATAAGCTTATTAAGTCCATCTAATAAAGCTCCTCCACCAGTCATCAATATTCCTTTTTCTATTATATCCGCAGCTAATTCAGGTGGTGTCTTCTCTAGTATACTCTTAACTCCATCAACTATTACAGATACAGGCTCTGACAAAGCTTCTCTTACTTCTTCAGTACTTATTTCAACTTCATCTGGTAAACCTGTTATTAAATTTCTACCTTTCATAGTAGTAAATAAATTTCTTGAATCTTTAAACGCAGATCCTACTTTTATCTTAACATCTTCTGCAGTTTTCTCACCAATCATTATTTTATGTTTATTTCTAACATACTTTATTATTGCTTCATCAAATTTATCTCCAGCGATTTTGATTGATTTCCTAACAACTACTCCTCCTAATGATATAACAGCTATATCAGTAGTTCCTCCACCAATATCTACTATCATTGTTCCATTAGGCTTGGTTATATCTAATCCAGCACCTATTGCAGCTGCTAGTGGTTCTTCGATTATATGAACTTTTTTAGCCCCTGAATTTCTAGCAGCATCCATTACGGCTCTTTTTTCTACTTCAGTAGCTTGAGATGGAACACAAACCATTACTCTTGGAGCTACTATTCTTCCCTTACCACAAGCCTTTTTAATAAATTCCTTTAACATTCTTTCAGTAACATCGTAATCAGAAATAACTCCATCTCTTAGCGGACGTACTGCAACTATATTTCCTGGAGTTCTTCCGATCATCTTTCTTGCTTCTTCACCTACTGCTAGTACCTTATTATTATTTTTATTTATGGCTACTACTGACGGTTCTTTTAATAATATACCTTTACCTTTTACATAAACAAGCACTGTAGCAGTCCCTAAGTCTATTCCAAGGTCGTTCCCACTTCTCCAAAACCACATTTTCTTCACTCCTACTAGATATATAATAATTCAAGATAATTCTTTTTTAGACAAATTATTCTTTAAAAATATTATATATGTAAAGGTATTATCATTCAATAGCTTTGTATTTTAATTTAGTAGCTTTTCCACCTCTAATATGTCTTTCTGCCTTATTTAATTCAAGTATATTTTGTGTCTGCTCTGCAATACTGGGATTAATTTTAGGCAATCTTTCTGTCATATCCTTATGAATAGTACTTTTACTTACTCCAAATACCTTAGCAGTTTTTCTTATAGTAGCTTTTGAATCAATAATATATTGAGCAACTTCTAGTACTCTTTCTTCAATGTAGTCTTTCAAAATGTAACCTCCTCAAAAAATAGATTTAATTAAAATATAATTCTTATTAGTAATCAGCCATTTGAAATTCAAATGGCTGATTTATTTTTCTTAGAAACTAAAGTAATCTGATGGATTTACTTGGTTTCCTTCAGAATCTTCAACTTGTAGATTTAATACATCTCCACATACTTCTGAAGTAAATATCATTGAACTATTTCCAACGATTCCAATTTGATCGCCTGCTGAAACTGTATCTCCAACAGCAACTGAAACTTCTCCATCTAAATTTGCATACTTAGTCTTTAATCCATTTGTGTGTTCTATAACTATAAAGTTTCCATCTTCTGTGCTCTTTGATACCTCAATTACCTTACCTTCTGCTGCAGCATTAACAGCTGTTCCTACAGAAGCACTTAAATCAATACCTCTTCTAGTTCTATCTACTGTTCCACTTTCACTATTTTGTAACCTAACCATTTCCTTATACTCTCTAGAAATCATACCTTCTAAAGGTAATTGGAAAACTACTTCTGTTACTGTATTAGAAACAGGAACATCTTCTGTGTTATCAGCTACTTCTGTATAGTCATCTACTTCTTCGTTGTTAGCAACTTCATCTAATTCATTTGATCCCTCTGCCACATTGTCACCATTTTCAACTCTATCTGCATTTGGCATTTCATTTCTTGAAGTTTCTGCAGAATCATTTGTTGAATCCTCAACATTTAGAGTAAATTCATTATTATGATCATTACTTTGCTTCAACTCATTATTTTTCTTAATAGTAAAGGCTGCTACAACTGCAACTATACATAAGCAAATTAGTAGAATAAAGTAAAAGCCCTCCCTTCTAAAAAAGTCTTTAACCTTATCTTTGTTGTTTAAATTCATATCAACACCTCCTTTTTGTAGTCTTGCCCCCCCTACAAATTTAATTCAATTTATACTCAATTTCCGTACTACAAATTTCATCAAAAAAAAACAAAAAGACTCTTGTTTTTCAACAAAAGTCTTTAAAAATACTCTATTTATTTATTCTCCAAATTTTAAATTTGTAATTTCAACTCCAGTATAGTAATGTTTAAGAATTTCTTCATAGCTTTTTCCTTCTTTACCCATTACATTAGCACCCCATTGACTCATTCCAACTCCATGCCCATACCCCTTACATTTAAATATTATATTTCCATCATTTATTTCATAAGTAAAATTACTTGAATTTAATCCATATAAAAATCTAAAATCCTGACCCCTAATTGTTTCACCCGCAACTTGAATCTCTTTTACCCCACCTGCTTCACTTTTAGATGTAATGTTTATGCTACTTTCAATATTATCCTCATTTAATGACGAGTTTGGATACTTCTCTTCAAATTTATTAATAAACTCACTGATTGTCATAGGTACTTCACTCTCAAATTTAGGTGATATTTCTTCTCCAGAGCTCTCTACTGACCTTAAATACGGTATATCTGACCAATATAAATCAACTGAGTTTTCAGTTTTTCCTGAACTAGTTGAGAAAAACTGAGGATAAAGAACTAATTCATTTTGATAACTTAATACTTGACCTTTGGTTGATTCAACAGCCTCACTTATCTTATTCCAATTTTCATCTCTAACACTTTCATCCCATAACTCAAGTCTGACAGCTTTAGACGTATAAACTTGACAATGTGTAGAATCACATATATCTGCTCCATTAGCTTTTACACAGTTCTTAATTTTTTTACTAGCTAAATATGTTCTAGCAGCTACAGCTTGAGCTTTTAAAGCTTCCATCTCAAAGGATGCTGGCATCTCATTTGAAATTACACCACATATATATTCTTCTAATGGAACATCAACAATCTTATTTTGTGAAGTTATATATACACTTACTGTTTCATCACCACTTAAAGTTATATCCTTAATCTCTACTGTTGATGCTGTAGGTTCAGTTTGCTCTGTTTCTATGTCTACTTCTGATAATTCATTCCCCTTGATTCCTTTTGATTTAATCAACATACTTGGCGTAATTATCATAAATAATACTATACAAATTGTAGTAAATAATATAAATTTAATTCCTTCATCTAAATCTAACTTATACCTTTTATTCATCCCTAACCTCCCACTATCTTTATCCATAAACTATATATATGTTTTAATCTGTAAAATAATTCTATAACATATAAAAAAATAAAGACATATCTAATCAGCATGTCTTTATTTTAAATATAACTATTTTATATTTTAATTCTATGAACATTAGCTCCTAAGCTATTAAATTTATCTTCAATTCTTGTATAACCTCTATCTATATGGTGAATTTCACTTATTATAGTCTCTCCATTTGCAACTAAACCTGCTAAAATCATAGCAGCGCCTGCTCTTAGATCTGTTGCTTTGACCTCACATCCTGTTAGTTGCTTAACACCTTCAACTATAGCTATTCTTCCATCTATCTTTATATTTGCTCCCATTCTAACCAGTTCACCAACATGCATAAATCTATTTTCAAATACAGTTTCTGTTATAATACTTACTCCATTAGTAAGTGACAGCAATGCCATCATCTGCGGTTGCATATCTGTAGGGAAACCTGGATATGGTAAAGTTTTAATATCTACTGGAAACCTGTCTTCAGTGCCATCTACTAACATTTTTTCGCCATCTATTTTAAATTTCACTCCAACTTCGGTTAATTTTTCTATACAAGGCATTAAATGCTCTTCATTTACTCCATTTATAGTTATCTTACTCTTAGTTATCGCTGCTGCTACAATAAATGTTCCAGCCTCAATTCTATCGTATATAGGTGTAAATGATTCTGTTTCTTTTAATTCTTTAACTCCAGTTATAGTTATTCTTCCATAGCCTGCACCTTCTACTTTAGCACCCATACTATTAAGGAATCGTGCTAAATCCCATATCTCTGGTTCTTCAGCTGCATTTTCTATTATAGTAACTCCTTCAGCACATACCGCTGCCATCATTAAATTTTCTGTAGCTCCGACGGAAGGAAAGTCTAAATATACCCTTCCACCCTTTAATCCTTCAGTTTTTGTATTAATATATCCATGACCACTTTCAATATCGACACCTAATTTTTTAAATCCTTTAAGATGAAGATCAACAGGTCTACTTCCTATATTGCAACCTCCAGGCATTGATATCTTACATCTACCAAATCTAGCAAGCATAGGTCCAACAATTAAAAATGATGCCCTCATACGTTTTATTAAATCATTGCTTGGCTCTATCTCCTTTAAATTCGAAGTATCTATTATTAAATCTCCTGTTATATCAGAAAACTCAACAGAACATTCTAACTCTCTCAATAAATTTACTAACACTAGAACATCTTCAAGTAAAGGCACTTTTTTTATTGTTATTTTTCTAGGATTTAAGATAGTTGCTACAATTATAGGTAAAACTGAGTTTTTCGCTATACTTATATCAACTTCCCCTTGAAGTTTATTACCGCCTTTAACTATAATTTTTTCCATATTACCCTCCATATTAATTGTTAGTATGTTACAAAAATTATTGGTGTTCCTATAATCATATACTTTCCAGTATCATAATTAATTTGTCCTAGGTTAATCTTACTTCCATCAATAAATTCTGCCTTCAACACTTTTCCGTTACTTATTTCCGCTTCTTCTATAGTATCTTCATTTATTCCATCTAATATAAATGGTAATATATTTTTTTCTTCATTTATTTTAACTTTTGAAAAATAGTAAATTCTTTCATCTATACATTTATTACTTTTCACTTCTTCCACAGCTTGTCTTAAGTCTGTACTCTTAAAACCTTCTGAATTATTTATTATTATAATTTCAACTTTTGTTTTATCTCCATCTATTAAGCTTATATTATAAGTTAACGCATCATCTGAACAAACTATATTATTGTTGACTATATCAATATTACTCTTTGAATCTTTTTTTAGAAGTTCTATAATTCTATCTTTTTCTTCATTAATGCTTGTATTAATAATGTATTCAAGCTTTACCCCATTTTGAACAAAATCATAGTTTTCTATTAAAATATCTTCCATATATCTATAGTATTTTTCACTTTCAGAACATTCATATTCTACTCCATTAATAATTAATAGAGAAAAGAGTATAATAAATATTAATCCTAACTTCTTCATATTATTATCCCGCCTTTCCTCTAAAATTATTGTCCATTTATTAAGTTTTTATACTATTCGATATATAATAATATATTAATTACATCCCCAAAATGTTCCCTTTCTACAAAAAACCTTAATAATAAACAAATTATAAAAATAAAAAAAGAGATATTTTCAAATAAATATAAAAATATTTGAAAATATCTCTTTTCTATATATACTTTGCAACTTCAATTCTTGCTTTTGCTCTTAAAAGCGAGTTTCTTGCTCTTACTGTATTTAGATTATTTTTTTCTGCTAATCTTTTTTTTGCCCTATCTTCTGATAATTTAGCTCTATCTAAATCAATTTCTTTTGGCCAATTTATTGAATCACAACAGAATTTTATTAAATTATTTTCTATATATATAATTCCAAATGAAGTAAATATACTTTTTTCTTTTCCATCACAACAAACGAATTTAGTTACAGTGGGAATTGTACCTATTATGGAATTAGTATGGTTAGGTAAAATCTCAACCTTTCCCTCTTCACTTTCAGTTACTATAGAAAGTATATTCTCTTCAACTTTTTTATTATCATTAGTTATAATAGTTAACTTACTATACCTTTCCATTCAAATCACCCATTTACATTACTAGCTTTTTCTTTTACTTCGTCTATAGTGCCAGCAAATAGGAATAACCCTTCTGGAATATTATCACATTTACCCTCTAGTATTTCCTTAAATCCTCTTACAGTTTCTGATATAGGAACATACTTACCCTTCATTCCTGTAAACTGTTCTGCAACAGTAAACGGCTGTGATAAAAATCTTTGAATACGCCTTGCTCTTGCAACGACCTTTTTATCTTCATCAGATAATTCATCTACTCCTAAAATAGCTATTATATCTTGTAATTGTCTATATCTTTCTAGTAAATTCTTTACTTCAGTAGCTACATTATAATGTTCATCTCCAACAATTCTTGGATCTAACAATCTTGATGATGAATCTAATGGGTCAACTGCAGGATAAATTCCAAGCTCTGATATAGATCTTGATAAAACAGTTGTAGCATCTAAATGAGTAAATGTTGTAGCCGGTGCTGGATCTGTTAAGTCATCCGCTGGAACATAAACAGCTTGCACTGAAGTTATTGAACCATTCTTAGTTGATGTAATTCTTTCTTGAAGTTCTCCCATTTCTGTTGCAAGTGTTGGCTGATATCCAACTGCTGATGGTATTCTTCCAAGTAGTGCTGAAACCTCTGATCCAGCTTGAGTAAACCTAAATATATTATCTATAAATAAAAGAACATCTTGGCCTTTATCTCTAAAGTATTCTGCCATTGTAAGCCCTGTTAGAGAAACTCTCATTCTAGCTCCAGGTGACTCATTCATTTGACCAAATACTAAAGCAGTTTTATTTATTACTCCAGATTCTTTCATCTCGTAATATAAATCATTACCCTCTCTTGATCTTTCTCCCACCCCTGTAAACACAGATAATGCTCCATGTTCAGTAGCTATATTATTAATAAGTTCTTGGATTAATACTGTTTTTCCAACCCCAGCGCCTCCAAATAACCCTATTTTACCGCCTCTTTGGTAAGGAGCTAATAAATCTATAACTTTTATACCTGTTTCCAGTATTTCAGGTTCTAATGATTGATCTTTAAAGCTAGGCGCTGGTCTATGAATAGGATATCTTTCTTTTTCACCTATAGGTCCAGCATTATCTATAGTATTTCCTAATACATTAAATACTCTTCCTAAAACCTCTTCTCCAACAGGAACAGTAATACAACTACCTGTATCTACAGCCTTCATACCTCTTTTTAACCTATCAGTTCCTTCCATCGCTATAGTTCTCACTATATCATCACCTATATGTTGTTCTACTTCAGTAACTAACTTTTCTTTTTCAATTTCAATTTCAATTTCGATTTTATTGTAAATGTTAGGAAGGGAGTCTGAATCAAATTTAATATCAACTACAGGTCCTATTACTTGAACAACCTTACCTACTTTTTTTTCTTCCATAATCTTACCCCCTTATTATTTCTGCGCTTCAGCTCCACCAACAATTTCAGAAATTTCCTGAGTTATAATGCTTTGTCTTATCCTATTAAATTTAATGCCTAATACTCTTAGCATCTCTGTTGCATTATCAGTTGCTCCATCCATAGCAATCTTTCTTGAACTTTCTTCACTTACTCTAGATTGCAATAAGCACTCCATCAATTTACTTTCTATATATAAATTAATTGCATTTTTAAATACAGTATCTATATTAGGTTCTATAATATATTTATCTTGTCCATCATATTTTTTCTCTATAGGTAATAACTTAACCATTTTAGGTATTTGCCTTATTGGGGATTTAAAGAATGTAAATAAAATATTAACTTCTGTTACCTCTCCACTTGTGTAGAGTTCATCTATTATATATTTCAATTCATTAACTTCAGTACTAGTTGGAATACTCTGCATATCAACAATGTATTTATCTGCTTTTAACTTAAACTTATCAAAATAAGCTTTACCTTTTCTCCCAACAAGAATAATCTTGCTATTATCCCTATCTTCAATAACATCATTAAAGTATGATATAAGATTATTATTAAATCCACCACACAAACCAACATCTGATGAAACAACTAAATATAGCTTTTTGCCTTCCCTATTGCTTGTATATAAAGATTCATAATCATCAGGTAAAGAATTAACAGTTTCTTGTACTATTTCTTCAATTATTTTTACATACTCATCATTATTAGTGAGTCTATTTCTTACTTTTTTAAGTTTAGAAGTAGCAACAAAGCCCATAGCTTTAGTTATTTTCTTAGTACTTTGAATAGATTTTATTCTTCTTTTTATCTCAATAAGTCCAGATGCTCCCACAATAATGCCTCCCTAATAAATATATAAGTAGCTTTATTCATTCTCTGTAAATATTTTTTTAAATTCACTAATACATTCTTCCATATCACATTTAACTTCTTTTGTTAAGCTACCTTCAGTTTTTATACTTTTTAACATGTCCCTATAATGAGTATCTGCAAATTTCATTAACTCTTTTTCAAATTCAGATATGTAACCTAAATTTATGTCAGTTAAAAAGTTATTACTAATTGCATATAAAATCAGAACTTGCTCCTCAACTCTCATAGGTTCATACTGCTTTTGTTTTAAAACCTCTAATATTCTCTTTCCTTTTTCTAATCTTATCTTGGAATCATTATCTAAATCCGATCCAAATTGTGCGAATGATGCTAACTCTCTATACTGAGCGAGCTCTAATCTTAAGCTTCCTGATACCTGCTTCATAGCTTTTATCTGAGCATTTCCACCAACTCTTGATACAGATATACCAGGATTCACAGCTGGTCTTTGTCCGGAGTTAAATAGGTCAGTTTCTAAGAATATTTGTCCATCTGTAATAGAAATAACATTAGTAGGTATATATGCAGTTACATCTCCAGCTAAAGTTTCTACTATAGGAAGTGCTGTTAAAGACCCACCGCCTTTTTCTTTTGATAATTTTGCTGCTCTTTCTAATAATCTTGAATGAATATAAAATATATCTCCTGGATAAGCTTCTCTTCCTGGTGGTCTTCTAAGTAATAATGACATTGTTCTATATGCAACTGCATGCTTTGATAAATCATCATAAACTATAAGAACATCCTTACCCTTATTCATGAAATATTCTCCAATTGTACAGCCTGCATAAGGAGCTAAATATTGTAATGGTGCTCCTTCTGCTGCCGTGGATGCTACAATTATAGAATAATCCAATGCTTCCATTCTATCTAAGGTATTCACTATATTGGCTACAGTAGATTGCTTTTGTCCTATTGCTACATATATACATATAACATCCTTACCTTTTTGATTTATTATAGTATCTATAGCTATTGCTGTTTTCCCAGTTTGTCTATCTCCTATTATAAGTTCCCTTTGACCCTTACCTATAGGAATCATAGCATCAATAGCTTTAATTCCAGTTTGTAACGGCTCCTTAACAGATGTTCTATCTATTATTGTTGGAGCTGGTGCTTCTATTGGTTTAAACTCTTCATAGTATATAGGGCCTCGTCCATCTATTGGCTGACCTAATGCATTTACTACTCTTCCCAACATATCTTCACCAACTGGAACTTCTGATATTTTATTAGTTCTCTTTACTATATCTCCTTCTTTTATTCCTTCCTCGGAACCTAAAAGAACACACCCTACATTATCATGCTCTAAGTTTAATGCCATTCCATAAACACCATTAGGAAATTTTAACAATTCGCCTTCCATACAATCATCTAATCCATAAACTCTCGCAATATTGTCTCCAACTTGGATTATAGTTCCTGTGTCTTCTGTCTTTATATTTTTTTCATATTTCACTATTTCTTTTTTTATAATAGATGTAATTTCTTCTGGCTTTATATGCACATTAACACCTCTATTCTAATTCAAGCATTAGTTCCCTTAATTTATCCATTTTAAACTTGATTGTTCCATCTATAACCTCATCATCTATTTTTACATATATGGAACCTAGTATATCAGGATCTATAATTCTCTCTAACACAATTTTTTTGCTATACTTTTTTTCTAAGGCATTTATTAATAAATTATATTGTTCGTCTGTTAAAGGTACTGTAGTCTTAACAAAACCTTTTAATGTATTATTTTTTTCAAGAATTATCTTTTCCATTTCATTTACTTTTTCTCTTAAATGTAGAATTCTCTCTTTCTCAATTAAAATAAGCAAAAAGGATAACAAATCTTCGTCAATTTTATTTTTAAAAATATTAATAAATGCTCTTTTCTTATTTCTTGTACCTACTTGAGGATTTTTGATAAATTCATAAAAACTCTTATCATTATCCATTAAGTCACATATAATCTTTAAGTTTTCAATATATTCATCAACTTTCCCATTTTCTTCTGCAACTTCATAAAGAGCTATCGCATATCTTTTATCTAAATATTCATACATATTTAATCTCCTACTTTAGCGATAAATTCATCTATTAGATCTTTATTTTTACCCTCGTCTATATTCTTTTCTATTAATTGCTCTGATAACTCCATTGCTAAGCTGACATATCTTTCTTTTAAAACATATTCGTTTCGTTTCTTTTCTCTTTCTATCTCAACTCTAGCTTTTTCCTTTATAACTTCAGCATCTCTTTTTGCTTCATCAACTATATCTCTATAAATATCTTCAGCCTTTTTCTTTTCATCTTCAGTTATTTTTCTACTTTGTCTTTTTAGTTCTTCTATTCTTTTTTCACTTTCTATGCTTATTGTTTTTGCCTTTTCTGTAGCTTCCTCAGCTTCTAAAAAGGTTTTATTTATATATTCTTCTCTTTCATTTATCACAGCTTTAACTTTATCAAAGAAAAAATGTTTTAATATTATATATAAAATTGCTGTATTTACTATTGAAGCTAATATAACTCCTATATTTATTTCCATAATTAGCTTTCTCCTTTCTAAGAATTATCTAAAACACTAAATTTTTAGCTTATTCCTACAAATATTAATAATATTGATACTAATAAACCATATATTGCTGTAGCTTCAGCAAATCCAGCACCTATCATTAAAGCAGTTGTTATCTTACCACTTGCTTCTGGTTGTCTAGCGATTCCTTCGACAGCTTTAGCTGTTGCATTACCTATTCCAATAGCAGCTCCTATTCCTACTAAAACTGCTATTGCAGCTGCTAATGCTCTTACT
>OGIX01000397.1_pt1 | contig 34765 bp, 56 predicted proteins | sample 1571901 | NCBI WGS metagenome assembly OGIX01 (sample SAMEA2582102, study PRJEB24529) | metagenome | biome: Human gut stool | place: China | collected 2011
CTCCTATTTCATCATTTGCAACTTCTATAGTTACAGCTTGATTGTCATTTTCATAATTTGAACTTGTCCACGCTCTATTACATTCTTCTACATACAAACCAACTCTTCCATCAGTACCTATTCCATAATTAGAACTAGCCTCTCTTTGTGGATTCGAAAAAACATTTCCACAAGTCTCTACTGAAAGATTACCAGCCATATGATGTATAGTTATCTTTTTAATAGCACCTGTCCTCCTTGTAAAGTTTGGTGATAATTTTATAAAATCTACTAACTTACTATTACTCATTTTTCATTCCTTCTTTCTTATTAATTTCATTTTATTTTATGAAAAAAGAGAGCCTATCGGCCCTCATAATTACTCTTTGCTTATAAAGTTTCTAAACATTTCATATAATCCAGTTGAAGCAAGTCCACTTATAAGTCCTCCAACAATAACAACTGGAGTAACTGCTCCTGAATTAACAAATATATTAAATGCTACCCCTACAACTCCCATAATTAATGGTATGTATTTATTATCTATAAAATCTAGTGAATATTTAATAATAAACCCTACCCCTAAACAAAAAGCTAAAACTATAACAACTAAAAATTCATTTAAAAAAGTTAAATCCATAATTAACACTCTCCTTTTTCTAATCCATCTAATCTTTTATGTGCTGATTTTGTACTCTCTTCTACTCTTATAAGCCTTGTATTTATATTTGCTACTTCTCTATCTCTAGATTTATTATCTAACCTTATTTCATCTACTGCAGTAGCTATATAATCTAATTTAGCCTTTGTTTCTGCCCCTTCTTTTGTATCCGCTCTTATATCTCTTCCTTTGTTTCTTTGAAATGTTAGAAAGCTTAATACAGCTCCTAACAAAGTACAAGCTAATGCTATGCTTATGTTTTCCATTTTTGCACCTTCCTTTTATTTTTTTGTATTAAAATAAGCTAGACTACCAAAGCCTAGCTTTTGAATAATATTTACTTTTTTGTACATCATACTAATTGTAATTTATAATTACATCTACACCTGAAGATGTGGTTTGTGTCTCTATCATCCACATCTTTAATACTTAATAATAGATACAGCTACTGCTTACGCTTAAGACTCCGTGCTCTGTATCTATTATTTTATTGCATTAAAAAAGAGCCTAGTTGCTAAGCTCTTTATCCCCATCCTGGTTTCTCTCCATCTTCAAAAATATAATAATCTCGTATTTCCAAATTGTATTCATAACATATTCCTGAAAGTTTGGATAACTCATTATTAAATTCTTCTGATTTCTTTCTCTTTTCTTTAATTATCTTGGATAACTTTTCGGCTTCTTTAGCTGCTTTAGATACTTTTAGTATATGGAATTCTAATACATCTCCCACAACATCCCCCTATACAAACTATACTATTCTCTCTTTTCAGTTGGTGGGTCTATAGTTTTATCATTTGGTGGATCTATTACAATCCCATACGATGGGTCTATTCTCATACGCTCACCTCCCTTTTATCTTACTTTATTAATTCTATATACATCGCTAAAAAACCTTTTAAAAAAGAGACTAGAATTTCTTCTAATTTCTTAAAATTTTTTTACTGCTCATTTACCATTCGCAAAATATAAGCGTATATATTATAATGAAACAACTTTTAAAATAAGGTTGTTAATATAAACTATATGAAGGAAAGGAGCATAATAACATGGAAATTTCAATAAAAATACAATTCACTAGCAATCCAGTATATTTAATACAAATTATTGAGATTCTTATACTTATAATTAAATATTTAAGATAGTAAGTAAAAAAAGTGACTTTTACAAATACTTTATGAAGTCACTTTTTATTTCGCACTTTATATCAGAAGCCTACAGTGTACAAAAGCACCTATTTCCAAGGGTTTCAACTGGTTTCAACTTTTTAGAACTTCCAATTGCGCATTTAATTTAAGCATGAAAAAAGAGCTTATAAAAGCCCTTTTCTCTTCTTTTCTTTGTACTCCTCAAACTCTTTTTCTTCTTCAATGAATTCCTTCATTTTTGCTTGAAGAAATGGAGAAATTGAAATACCTTTTTTACATGCATACTTGTAGAACTCATCATAAAGTTCAGGCTCTACTGTAACATTAACTCTTCTTACTGCCATATGTACAACCTCCCCTTATAATGAAAATTATACAATATATTAATAAGTTTTGTCATTTGTACACACACTAATACATATTAATACGTATAAATACGTGCGCGCTTTTTATCAACTATTGCCTAAAACAAAGTATATCCTCCTGTTATTACAACTTCCATATTATTAGGTATAATACCATATGTAACAACATTACCACTACTTTCAACTTTTAAACAAATGCCTGTTTCGTTTACACCATTTAAAAATCCAACTCCACTTATATATTTATCAGTCTTTGGACGTAATGCTTTAGGTAAAATAAACAATATACTACTACTAGGCACTTCTTCATTAGTTCTAAATCTCCAGTCATGACAAATAACTGTTGAATTTAACAATAAAGATGATATATCACCTGATCCAACTATACTTATTCTACTACTCAATGAAGTTATTCCATTAATTATACCGTTATAGTTTATATTATAAGGTACTATTAATCCTCCAGAGGTTGCTTCAATTACATTATTATTTCCAGTTCTTAATGATTTATTTTCTCCATCATCTTTAATGTAAATATTACAAATTGAAGCGTCTATATTCTTTATGAAAGTCATTTCTCCAGGTGGCAACACTTTTGTTGCTATTGTTACATTTCCTCCACCCTCCCTAGGCGCTACATAAGTATTAATTACTTTTGTAGGGTGTAGCATATGCAGTTCCCCTACATTAATATTTGAATTTGACTGATAAAACAATGTTTGCGAATTTACATCCTCATTTATAATAAGCTTTCTACCACTTGCAAAAAACATATTTGTATTTTCTAGTGCAAACACATATTCAGATGAAAATGGATTCAAAACTTTTGTTTCCGTCATAAATCTTACAGATAAGCAATTTCTTATATATGGCTTTCTTAACTCTACAAAACCATCATCACATGTAATTTCTACTTGTGCTTGTATATTAGATAAATAAAAATCACCAGTAAAATCTTTCAACTTTATTATTGCTTTTTTATATTTGCCATTAATTATATGTGGCAAATCATTTAATGTTAAGATGCTATTATCGGAAATATTTATGCTTATAGTCGATTTTAATTTTCCATATTCAATCTCTTTTGATTTTTCATTATAGCAATACTGTAAACTTGGTGTTAAATCTATAAATTTTATATCTCCTTGGGTTTCAAATACAGAGTATAATTTCTTATTCTTTTTATCATAAGAAATGCAAGAATAACCATTACATCTAGAGTTATAGTAAGTAACAACATTATTAAATGCAGTATCATTGAAGTTAAGGACTTTTAAAGTTAAATTCCCTCTAACTGTTGAATTAACACAAGAATATAAAATCAAATCACTTAAATTATCATCTGTGTTTAGTTTTATAGTTGAACCCATACAAGGATTAGGTTGAGGTGTATTTAATGACATATCACAAAATTCCCATGTTACACCTAAGTTTGATGTTTTATAAATAGCTCTTGTATCGCTTCCTTCTTGCCTACAATTAATATATAGTTCACCTCTATATTCAAAAACATTACATTCACTTGTGTAAGCTGGTACATAACTTTCAGAAATCGACCAATTAATACCATCAGCTGATGACATTATTCCACTTTGAACATTATATGGACTATCATTTACTTTAGCCAATTGTATAGGAAAAACTAATGTTCCATTTTCCATTTTTATTCCGCTACCTACACCACCAATAAATTGCGTTACCCCTGTAGGACAAAGTTCTCTTAATGAAACTGGTTCACTCCAATTTAATCCTTCATCATCAGAATAGCATATTTTTATATCCCAATCAGGTTCTTTATGCGTATTGCTTTGTGTCCAACCAGTTGTTCCAGTATTCCAATAATTACCCAATAAATAAATTCTATTTTTTTCTTCATCGTATAGTATTGTACCATCCATTACTCTTGAATAATTAGAGTCAACATTATTATTTTGCATTGCTATTTTTTTATCTTGCCAAGTCTTCCCATAATCTAAACTTCTAGCAATACCTAACTCAATGAAACTTTCATCATTTCCGTTTTTATACCTAACATCACTACCAGCAACTATAACTCCATTTTTTGTTACACACATAAAAGGTATTCTAAAATAGTTAGATTGAAAATCTTCGTATTGTTTAAATACTGTGGATGAAAAATAATTGATAGCCTTTTCTTCGTTCTTATTTTGTTCCAATTGCGACTTAACTTTTCTTATATTAGTACCTATATTTGCTTCTCCATCTCTAGCATCTTTAAGTTCATTCTTATAATTATCATACTCTGAAAGAGAAGCTAGTCCATTAAGAAGTGCTGTAAATTCATTAGTGCTTACTATTGATTTTTCACTATTAATACTTTTATCTACTTCTAATTCAAATACACTAGAAGTTAATTTCTTAGTTCCTTCAGTTACCATTAACTCAATTTTAACCACTCCTGGTGCAGCAAGAACTTGGTTAGTTAATTCAAGAGTGCAATATCCTTTAACTCTATCATTTATTATTAGATCATTAAAAACTTCTTTACCATCAGGCTTTATCATGTAAGCTCGTACACTTCTATTTTCTAAATTAAAAGGAAGTGAACCATCTAACAATTGAAAAAGCAAGAATCTACTCTCTGTATCTCCTTGCTTTGCTTTTAATTTTTCATATAATCTAAATTTGCTTAAGTCAAATTTAATTGGTTTTATTATCACAAACACCACCTCCAACTTCTTCTGATTGTATATTATTTATTTCAGTTTCATTTAGATATTTATAATAATTTTCAAGCCTTACATGTTCATATCCTCGCCTTTTTGCTGTAACAACATATTTAAAAGTAAAATCTTTTCTATCACTTTCAACTACAAAATAATCTTGAGTCTGTTCTTTAACCCTATAATCTCCCCAGCCTTGCTTTAATATTTCTACAGCATACTCATTATCAGTTATAACAGCTTCCTTAAAGATATTATCTAGTAATATTACTCTTTCATATGTTCCATTTGTAGTTTCTTCAACTGTAAAAACTTCCATACTTCTATCAGTTAGATATGATTCACAATCCTCAACACTATAGAATAATCTATCTCCATAATTTTTAGTGCTTTGAATGCAGTTTTTATTACCTACTACTGCAAGATCACCATTCACATGTAATTTTTTATCTATAGTAAAGTTATAATTACACCATAATTTATCTTGAAGTTTTTCTTTCCAGAAATAAGCTTCTCCATTATTTGAAAAAATAAAGTATTGTGCTGCTGCATCAAAATACATATTACTTCCATCCCAAAAATTAGTTCTACCATTCCCAAACGTTGCAACTGCTCTAGAACTCTCTCTATTTACAACTTTAAAACTATTTAATACAGAAGCTATTAAATCATTGCCCGCAGTTTTATAAATACTATTTATATCTTTACCGAACCAAATTTGATCCCCTCTAAAATCTATCCCATTAAATACAGTAATAGGTACTGTAGTTGTAGGATCTACATTATTTTTGTCAAACCGTATATAAGGGTAAAACTGCCCGTCTACTTCATATGCTAAAGATATATAACTATTATTCATATTAGCTAGAACAATACCTGGAACATTTTCATCGCTATTTAATCGTGATGAGTAAATTTGTCCTATTGGGTTGCCTTCTCCATCCCAATCATAGAACTTTATAGTTTGTCCTAAAATATCTATAGCTTTTTTACCATTCTGTTTGAATTGAATTCCTTTAGATGTGTTAGTTAAATCTAATTGTATAGTTCCATCTAAGCTTTCTAGAACTCCACCCCTAATACGGTCAGCAAGCATTGTTCCAGCAACAATTAAGTCAGCAAAGAATCCTTTACCAGTTCCAAATGTTCTCCAGTTCCAATCTCTATTATCTGGAGTTCTTTCACTTGCTATCATAAATCCCATAGTACCATAACACATAGCCCCATAAGTTTGAGATTCAGGATCCAAGTCTTCACAAAGTAATGCTCTTACATCTTGCTTCTGTGCTATATCCTTCATAGCTCTCATTTTTACATTGATAGCATTTAATACACCTGCCACTTCAAGTGCATTTACTGTTCCATCAACATTAGTTATTTTATCTATTGTTGCTTGTATATCCGCTTGTTTATTAAAGAAATTTTCTACAACACTTCCTAATTCTATATAAGTATATTCTCCAGTTATTAAATCTCTTTCATAATCAATTACTCTAGCTTTAACATCTATATCTAAATGTTTTATGTAACAAGTTACAGTATCACCTTTATTAACTTCAACAAGCATTTTCAAATCTTTATATGCTGTAGTGTTAGCTAAGTTAATCATGTCAATTTTATAATTTATAGTAGGTTTATCTATTCCATTTTCAAATAATAAATTACACTGCTTTATAAGTTCTTCTCTAGCTTCTCCTATAGTGTCAAAACCTTCTTCATCATCAGGACTTTCTTTAACTTTTACATCTGAAAATTCTATAACTCTCATTTTAGGTCTCGTATATTTATCTATTAAAGAACTATCAACCCAAGGAGTATCTCCTTCTAAAGTTATTCCGTTAAATCCTACTGGAATTATTCTAGTAACTACATTCTCAATATTTATATCTTCCTCTATTTCATTAAGATTATATCCAAACTCTACTCTAACTCCATTATCAGAGCCTATCCTATTATTAATGTAAACATCAAAGTTTTCACAATAGAACTCTCCACCCCAACGATTTATAAAGGAATTATCTTTATCCCCTATTAAAGCTTCTACAATATTTTTTCTAATATAATAAGAAGTATTTAATTTAGAAATATTACTATGCCCTGTATATCCAGTACCTTCTAAAAGTATATTTAAAGCTTCTTCTCCATTTTTTAAGGTAGGTCTAACATCTATAAGAACCTTATCTGCCAAATCATAAAAAATAGGCCTTGCATAAGCTGTTACACTATACAAAGACCTAATTACATTATATATTCTATAAAGTTTTTTCTTACCATTCTCTTCAGCTGCAATTACATTCTCAAATTCAATGTATTTCCATCTTCCTTCATAATCTAAGAAATGTTCTAAAATTACCTCTTTTTCACTATCTTTATAGATGCAAGACGTAGGATCTAATGTTATATCTCCATTTTTATCATAATTTGTATTAGTTTTTAAGTATATTTCTATCATTATAAGCACCTCCAATTAGGAGTTACATAAATCTTAAATCCATCAGTCCAACTAAATGTATTTTCCCCTTCTAATAAGCACATATCTTCATATCTACCTTCTAAGACTACATTATTTACTATGCCTTCTCTATAACATAATCCTTTATCTATATCTATTATTAACTCCTGCCCTACATTAGCTTTAATAATTTTATTATTAATATTAAGAGTTAAGTACCCTTCCCCTACAATCCGATAAATAGGATTAGAAATTAAATAATCATTATATAGTAATGCGCTTAATTCCATCTCTTCTTCATCTATATAAACATAAGGCTCACAAGTAAATGTAACATTAAATCTCCCTATTCTTTTAAGTATTCTTTCAGGAGTATCTATAGTTACTTTATTAACTTTATAATATACTTCTAGATCATCAGAAAACTTTAATTTACAATTTTCTTTTGTTAATAGCCATTTCTTTATAATTCTAAAATCTTTATCCCATGTATATTTAGACATAAAATTAAAAGATACAGTTATAGCTATATCTTTATATCCTTTTTCTCTATATAAAGTTTTACCTCCTGGTACCTTTACTTCTTCATATTCCATTTCTGGAGAAGGTTTAGAAGGCCTAGTTACTACTAATAAATTAACATCTAAATTAGTTTTATCATTATATAGTATAAAATATTTATCCAAAAGCTAAACCTCCTTTACTCTTTCTATAATTATTAGTACCTCTAGTTATTTCCTTTTTAACTTCTGTTGTAACTGCTTTCCCAATAGCTTTATGATCCATATTATTAGCTACATTAACTACTACATATATAGGTTGTGTAGTTTGTTCTTCTCTTACAATACTTCTTACATTCTTATACATACTATCCAAAGGAATAACTGCTTCTGCGTTTGAGCCAGTCCCTTTATAAGCATCACCTACACCTATCCCACCTAATATAGTAGGTTTAGTAAATATAGCTCCTGTGTGATACCAGTCAACGCCTATTCGTGGTATTCTCGGTGGTTTAAGACTAAACTCTCCACTAATACTAAAATGAGGTAATTTGATATGTGGTATCTTTATTTCTGGTAATCTTAAATTACTAAAGAAACCTTTTATCGCATTCAATCCATTTGAAACTTTATCTTTCATTCTTCCTAACGCTCCACCAGTTGCAGAATCCATAATATCAAACGCTTTATTCCAAGCTTGTTTATTGACTTCGGCTGATGCTCCTATAAAACCTTTTATACCTCCACCATGCTCCTCAACTTTATTTTGCATACTTGCCCAAGCTTGTGAGGTTTTTTCTTTCATATTATTCCAAGTTTCAGAAGTTTTATTTTTAATTCCTTCCCATTTTTCGCCTATCCAATCGCCTAGTTGAGCCGCTTTTTCTTTTATAACATCCCAATTCTTCCATAATGCTACTCCTATAGCAATTAATCCAGCTATAACTCCAATTACTATTCCGACTGGTCCGGTTAATACTGTAAATGCGGTTGCTAAAGCACCTATTGCTGGTGTTGCCGCTGTTGCTCCTGTTGTTACTACCGCTATTGCTCCACTTATCGTGCCAAATAGTGTTAGTAAACTTCCTATCCCACTAGCTATTGCACCTCCAACTATAAGCAAAGGACCTATAGCTGCTACAAGTCCTGCAACTACCAATATAACCTTTTGTGTTTCTGGGCTTAGTTCTCCAAACTTTTTCACTAATTCGCTAAATTTCTGAATTATAGGAGTTACTACTGGTAATATGTTCTGTCCCATAGTTGCTCCAAGTTCTTTTAAACTTTCTTGAAATACCCTCATACTGTTTGCAGTACCATCACTTGTCCTTGCAAAATCACCCTGTGCATTTTTAGTAGCATTTAAAACATACGAGTATCGCAAATTAACTTTTTCAGCTTCTGTCATTTCCTTCGTAGTCTTCCCAAAACCATTAGCAAGTGCATAAGCATCTAAATTTGTCTGTGTCATAACTATACCTAGTGTTTTTAATGATTCCGTTTCCCCTGTAAATACTCCATTTAAAGCTGTCATAGCTTGTTTTATATCTATATTCTTAAATGATGCTAAATCTCCTGCTAACCCAGATAGAGAAGTAGACATTTTACTTGCTTCCCCTGTTGTTAGTCCCATAGATGTACCCATATCACCGAATGTAGCTGCCATATCTAAAGCAGTACCTTTCGCTATCCCAAATTGTTCTAAAGTAGTTTCACTCCATGATAAAACTTCTTTAGAATTATCTCCAAAAGCAACATCAACTTTATTTATACTTTCTTCTAAATCACTCGCAAACTTCACCGAAGCAGTTCCCGCCGCAACTATTGGAGCGGTTAATTTTAAAGATAAACTTTTACCTACACCTGTTAATTTTTGTCCTACATTTTTAAATTTACTACCTATACCATCTAAGCTTTGTGACAACTTGTTCCATTTACTAGATTGCAAATCTAATTCAGTATTAGTTTTACTTAATTCAGCTTCCAAACTGTTATAATATTTAACTTGATTATTTAATTTTATAGCTAGATTTTCAGCTTCCTTAGAATTTTCTCCTGTAGCTTGTACCTGCTTATCATAAGCACTTTTAAGAGTATCTACCTTAGCTTTTTGAATATCCATAGCTTTTGTTAAGTAGTCTTGTTTATTTCTTAGTTGGTCCGTTTCACTTCCAAAGCTTTTCAATTTATTAGAAGTTGCTCCAAATTCACTTTTTAATAAGCTCATTGATCTATTCATATTAGTAAGTCCATCATTGAAGCTTTTATTATCCATGGACCATTTTATGACTAATTCATCTACTGCCAAACTTTCACCTCCTTAAAGAGAAATAGTATCTCCATAAACCTCTTCACTTTCTACTTCTTGACCATGTACTTTATTATGAACTTTCAATAAAGCTTGTAATTTTCTATGGGTACAATTCCAAAACTCCACTTCACTCATTCTAAGTTCTACAGTCGCTTTATAATAAAGCCATTCCCAATCAAGAGGCTTATACTCCTCTTCACTTGGAATGGCTTCTATTCCCCCACTTCTTCTTTATCAGGCATAGCTAATGTTAAGGCCTTGTCTATTTGATTCATAAGATAGTCAGCTTTCTCAGTATTCCTTATGATATCTGTAAGAAGTTCCCCTACTTCAATTAATGTTATATCTTCATATCTTGGTTTAATCGCAGAATATATTAATGCTCTTATAGCTTTTAATCTCCCCTTACCTTCATCTATAGCTTTTATGGCTTTATCAAAATCTCCATAAACTTCATCTAATTCACACATACAATTAAAATCAAATGCTATTTTAAATTCCCTTCCTCCAAGCTCTAAAGGTACTAATATAGTCTTTAAATCTTTTGCTCTCATTGCTTCACCTCATTATTTTGTAAAATAAAAAGACTAGGTTTTACCCTAGCCTTAACCACCTACTGTTGGACTTTCTGCTTTTGTTGTTGGTACTTCTGTAAACCACTTTTTCTCTTTCTCAACATTAGCAGTTTCCCCATTCATGTCTAATTCTGCAACATGTGTATTAAGCTTCCTATTTTTATAGCACTTAAAACTTATTTCTATCTCTTGCAATTTAGGTTTTCCTTCAGCAGTTTCTCCCTTTTCGCTTGGATATTCAAAAACAACATCATAATACCAAGCATACTTATTCTTCTTTCCTGTAGTAGGGAATTGAAATCCCATAGCATGATGTTTTACTTCAACTTCTCCTGGTGGAAAATATACTCCATCCTTATCTATTTCCCCTCCAAACATTGCCAACTTAGTTTCTGGTGTTAAATAGTTCAATTTAACTTTCCCAGTTTTTTCTACTACACCATATACAGTTTCTTCTACCTCGTCATCTGAATAAACATCTTCACTTTCTGCCTTAGTATCTATTTCTATACCTATAAGTCTTTCTGTCTTCCTAGGTTCTTCAGCTGTGTACTCAATTTCAGTGTTTGATGTTACACCTGCTAAATGAAAGTTTTTTGCTCCCTTAATTCTAGGCATTATTGTTCCTCCTTTTCTTCATAAAAATAGCACCTAAAAACAATATGAAATGTTTTGCTATCAGATTCGTATAAATCTATATAAGTAACATCTTCAAATGTTCCTTTAAGTGCTTGTTTAATATCTTTTTTAAATTGAGTTGGATCATTCTTACTCCATAAATCTATTTGTAATGAATGTACTTCTGTTTCATTTTCATTATCAGAATAATCATCATCCATATTATTTATTTCAAAAAAAGTAATATAAGTAAGGTTAGAACCACTATACACTCTATATCTAACATCTAATCCTAAAGGTCTTAGTGTATCTATAATTAATTTGTTTATATTCAAAGTCCTAACCCCTCCTTTATCACCTTATGTGTAGCTTCTAAAGCTTCTTTTCTTTTCCTTTCAAAAGCTGGTCGCATAAATGGTCTTGCTACCATTTTGGAAGTTCCATATTCATGGAATTTTAAATAGAAAGCTTCTGAATTATCCCCTTTACTAATACCAACTTTAACAACCTTCATACCTTTTTCCTTACTAACTTTAGATATCTTTAGGAACTTTTTAGCATGTCCTGTTCTCTCTGGAGCATTTTTTACTATCTCTTTATTAATAACTTCTGCCCCTGCTAACAAAGCTTTATTTTCTAAGATTGATCCCTTTCTTCCCATTTCATCTATCCTTTTTTGAAGTTTATCTAAATCTGAAAAATCTAAATCTACGCTCATACTAAACCTTCTTTCAAAGCACAATGTAATTCTATATCCTCTGAATTAGTTTTATAAGTTCTTATAATTTTATAAGTTTCATTTTCATATAATACAAAATGCTCTTTTTCATAGTCTATTTGCTTAACTTCAAAAATAACTTTAATTTCATTCCCATTTTGGCTAGATTGATAATATTCATTTGTAGTTACTGACTTTTCATTGCAAAAAACTTCTCTAGTTGTAATAGTTTCTTCTTCAACTCCATTATCATTAACTATAATTTTTAATTTTCCGAGTTCTAAAGTATCACACCACATTATAATCACCACACAAACTTAATGATTGCTTTAGTAAATCATATGACTTTTGATACTTTTCACTATCTTTATTATCTAATCCAAAGTTGGCTTTACAGTATAAGATAATTGCCCTATTTATTATTGGATCAGCTTCTTCTACTTTCCTAACTCCGGATATAGATAAATCTATTTTACAAGCTTCTATCAAATCACTTAATTCTAAATCTAATGAATTTGATTTTATTCTAAGTGATAATTTAACTTTTTCTAACATATAATCACCTCAAAAAGAAAGCACTTAGCTATTTACTAAGTGCTTCAATAAGTTGAGTTTTATTCATACTAGAATATCCAATAATATCATTCTCTTTAGCCATTTGCTTAAGCTCAATAACAGTATTACTCGAGTAATCTATTTGTGAATATACTTCTGCTTCAATTAAGCGTTTTTTTTAGTTATAGTTACTAATGAATTTTTATCTACAACTTTACCATCAGCTAACATTAAAGCTTTAGTTACTAGATCATCAGTATCGTTATCCTCGTATCTCTTGATAGTCATATTTAAATTTGTATTAAGAACATAATCAGAAGGATTAAATAAAAATGCTACTATTTTATCTGAATAAACAGTATCTGCATATGAATCCATATAGTCATTTAATACTACTCTTCTTCCTAATAAAGTTCTATCAGCTTGACCATTAATTCCATAATTAACTCTTGCAATAGGTTGTCCATTCGTATCAACCATTCCCACAAATGCCATAAATGTCTTTTTAGTCATAAACCATACCGCTCCATTTTCATAAGCAAGTGGTAATGCTGCCTCTGCATTTATTAAAGTTTGATACTCTAACTTTCCTGAAGCTGCAACATCAACATTTTGTCCATCAGCAGCAGTTTCTGTTAATATTCCTTTTGGCTGACCAGAACCAGTACCTTTTATAATTGATAATTCTAAAGCTTTAGTCATAGCTTCAACTACATTGTTTACAAAAGTAGTTTCAAATATTGGTAAAGCCATAGTATCTACTTCTAATGAATTAGATATAGCACATCTTAATTTATGGTATGCAAATGTTATTGATCCTGTAGTTTTCTTTTGTTTTTCTGATGTTGCTCCTTCTGCTACCCAAGTTGCAGTAGGTTTAACTGTAGAAGTTGGAATAGTTAATCCACCTTTATAAGAAGTTCTAGTAACTAAAGGAAGTATCATTCCTGTAGCTTCCATCTTCTCAATTATTCTTGATAACACAGTTTCAGGAATCATTTCTCCTACATCACTAGTTTTAGTTGGACCTGCCGCATTTTTGAATTCTCCTGGAATTGAAGTTCCCTTTGTGACATAATTCATAAATGCTTTTCTGTAATCTAAACTATTAGTAAAGTTTTCATCTTCCGAAACATTTCCAATAGAATCAATTACATTTCCTACAACATTTTTAACTCCACCAGCATAAACATTAGTTATTTGTATTTTATCCTTCATGGCATTAATATTCGCTTGTAAAGCATTTTTTTTGTCACATTCATTTTCAAAATTTTCGATTTCTTTCAATTTTGCTTTTACAGCCTCCATGTCCCCACTATTAAGTAATTCTTGAGATTCATTTACCATTTGTTCATATTTTGCTTTTTGTTCTGCATTCATTTTCATTATAAATTCCACCTTTTCATATTAATTTTTCTTTGTAATATTTGTTTTTGAGAATTAAAAAAATCCATATCTTTATTAGATAATGGATTACTCTTCATTTTTGTATTCCTCATTTTTTCTATAACCTCTATAGGTAATAAATTGCTTGATAATGCACCTGCAACTAGATTAACATTTCCATTACTAAACATTATTCCATCAATAAACTTATTTTCTAATGCTTGTTGTGGTGTCAACCACGTCTCTTTATTCATCATAGCTAGTAAATCTTCCTCGCTCATGCCAGTTTTTAATCTATAAGCATTTGCTATAGTAGTATTAGCATTTTTTAACACTTCGGATGAATGCTCCATATCTCTATAGTCGCCTGCAGTTCTACTTGATACATTATGTATCATTATTTGTCCTGTAGGGCTCATTAATATTTTATCTCCTGCCATAGCTATTACACTTGCTGCACTTGCTGCTAAACCTACAATTTTTATAGTTACATTTCCACTATAAGCCTTTAGAGCTGTATAAATTTCACTTCCTGCAAATACATCACCACCACCAGAATTAATTTCAACTTCTAATTCATCACCGTTGGCTTCTATAATAGCATTGTTTACAGATTTAGGACTTGTTGCATCTATACCAAACCAATCATAAATCCATTGGTCACTATTAGAAATAATTGCACCTTTTATATTAATTTTCTTCAATATTATTCACCTCCTTTCCCTATAGCAATGGTATCTAACCTTCTTAAAGGTTTATCTCCATCTTCAACTGGTGGAAGGTTTAATACTTCTCTCCATTCATTAGGAGTTAATGCTCCTCTATCTACCATAGCTTGTAAACCTAGTTTTGTTGACATTGAAGCATATTGAAGATTGTTAGCTGAATATATAATTTTATTTCCAAATCCTCTTTCTCTTCTAGTAAATAATTTTCTAGTATCTTCATTACTCCATTGCATAGCCAAAGGTTCTATTTCACTTTCATAATAAGCGTTCCATTCATCTTCTGTATACTTACTTTGTACTATTTTCTCATTAGTATTAAAGAAGTTATAAATTCTAGTAATTGTCCTATCTATTTGTGCTGCATTAGGTACATAATCATTAGGTTTTATCTGTTCTGCTTCTGTGGATGTATCAACTCCTGCTGCACCAACACTATTACTTACATCTAAGAAGTTATTTACAAACTCATTAGTTTTTTGAGTTACATCTTCCGGTCTCATATTTGATCTAAACCTTAATAACCATCTAATAACTGCACTATTTTTTATCGCCTTAACTATTCCTTGGTCAGTTGTAGACACTATTTCCATTAAAGGTAATAACGCTTCCCTCGGACTATCTCCAAATAAATCATTCTCATTTATATCTTGTCTTAAATGAATAATATCAGTATAGGGATAAGTTACAATCTTCCCATTTTTATTAGTGAACTTCAAAAATAACTCCCCTTGTGAATTATAGATAGCTTCAACTCCTACACATGGAATATTATACATTTCCCTAGGATATCCATTTTCGTCTCTTACTAATAAAGCAAAAGCATTATTATTTAAAGCTAATTGAGTAGCCATTTTTTCTCTAAAGACTTGCCCTGACATATATGGGTTAGGCTCTTCATATAAAAATCTTATATAAGGCTCTGGATTAACTTTAAATCCCTCTAAAGTATTATCCCTAATATGTTGTGGAATAAGTTTTCCTATTGCTTTTACTTTAGGTCTTATGCAAGCTCTTACTACATCACTTTTATAAATACTACCATTCCAAGCATAGAATCCATTTCCCCTATCTTCTATCATTTCAAATCTAGTTTTAGTTACATTTTTATTAAATAGATTTTTAATAAATCCCACTCTTTTACCTCCCCTCTATATTACCGACATATAACCCTCATAAACTCTTTCTAGTTGTACATATGCATCTAGTAATGATGCTAGTCCATCTATCCTTCTGCGCTGATTACTTGTCTTTATAGGCTGTATATTATCATTTTTATCTATATCTACTGCAGTATTAGTTAAACACCACTTTAGAATTGGATTATTATTATAGTTAATAATTTTCTTTTCTAAATCAGCTCCTAAAGATTTCATAGGGCCACTTAATGTTTTCTTTCCTTGATAAACCGCTTCCCAAGTTTCTTTCCCAAAGGTATTTTTCATATCTTCTACCCAATAGTCAGCACTCCAGGCATCATATCCACCGCTATAGATATAAATATCATATTCACTTTGAATCTCTAAAAAATATTCTGTAACATGTTTATAATGAACTTTATTTCCTGGTACTGTTCTTAACAACCCCATATCTCGCCATATATCATACGGTATTTTATCTTCTTGAACTCTCTTTTCTAACAAATCTTCTGGAAGAAAATACATTTGTTCAACATAAATAGTTTCATCACCAGGTACTTTAAATATTACAGTTGCACAAGTAAGGTCAGTAGTGCTTGATAAGTCAGCTCCTCCTATTCCATATCGTGGTCTTAATTCCTTTATATTAAAGGTATTAGTATTATTAATTTGCTCAAATGTTAACCATGCTTCAGATGTAGTTTCCCTTATATTAAAATCCTTGCATAGCAGATTTTTAACTAATAACGGATTGGCTTTTGCTTTATTTACTTTATTATTTAATTGGTCAACTCTTTTAATAGTTCCTAGTCCAGGATTAGATTTAACATGACATTCTTCATCTATCCATTCATGCCTATTATCTAATTCATATATAATAGCTAGTAGGGTTTCATCTTTATATCCATTAGGATCATCATAGCCATTTATAATTCTTTCTGCTTCATCATATTTAATATCATATACACACTCTCTAACTGTCCCAGCTGTAGTTGTTATAAATATTAAAGGTTCTTCTCTAGCTGTAGTACCGTCAACTATAACATCATATAAATTCTTATCTGTCCAAGCGTGTATTTCATCTAATAAAGCACAATGAACATTTAAACCATCTAAACTGTCTGAATCTCTTCCTAAAGGCCTAAAAAAAGAATCGTTAAACTCTGCAACCAACTCACTTACTAAAGGTTTAACCCTTTTTAGTAATGATTTTGATTTTTTAACCATTCTCTTACTTTCTAACCATATTATTTTTGCTTGATCTTTCTTAGTAGCACAAGCATATATTTCTGCTCCAGGTTCTCCATCTGCTAATTGCATATAAAGTCCTATTGCTGCAGCTAAAGTTGATTTACCATTCTTTCTAGCAACTACTAATAATACTTCTTTATGCTTTCTAAGTCCTGTTATTTTATGAACTATACCAAATGTAGCTGCAACTAATGCTTTTTGCCATACTTCTAAAATAAAAGGTTTACCACCCATTTTACCCTTAGAGTGTTTGCAATAATTTTCTACAAACTCTATAGCGTGATTAGCCTTATGAGAGTCATATTCCCATACACTTTCTGGATTATTTATTATATTTTCAACTAGTTCTTTATAAACCCTATATACTTTATAACTGGAATTTATAGCTCCTTGAAATTTTACTTCATTTAATTTCTTAGTCGCTTCTAATAATTCTTTTTCTTTAGATTTTATTAAAACTTCATTCTCTACTTTATTTTTCTTAAGTGAATCTAGTTCTCTTTTTAGACTTTCTACCCTTTGGAATAACGGTTTATGTTTTATTAACTCCCAATATTCTAGTATTGGATTATAGGTTAATTCATATATTATTTTTCTTACTACTTTGCTCATTTGCTATTCACAAAATCCTCAAAATCATCATCTTCATCTAATACCTTTATTTCTTTAGGTAGTAAATCCGTCAGTTGTTTTATCCCTTTTTGGTAAGCAGTATTCATAGTATTATACAAATCTGCTACAGGCCTTTTTCTTTCATAAGGTGATTGTTTTTCTCCTTGCTGAAATAATTCTACAAACCCATTTTGGTCTAGATCCTTTTCAAAATCTTCTAAGGTTACTCGCAAATAAGCTAATCTTTGAATTAATCCTATTACAGTATCTTTTTTATTATCCTCTATATTTTTATAAATCTTTTTAAGTCTGTTTTCTTCTTTCTTAATTCTTTTATCTTTCTCCATTTACTTTCACCTTCTTTCAAAAACATCTAAATTTTAGGGGAGGGGGTACTGTAAAAACTCCTGTGTGTTTTTTGATTGTACTCTCCTCGGTCTCTTTTTTCTCTCCCTTATATTATTTTAAGGGGGGTATAGGAATTAATTCTCCATATTCATTAAATACCAACCCATTCTCCGTTATAGCTTTACTATTATGCCTATTATGATGACACTCCTTACATAATAACCTCAAGTTGCTTGTTCCCAGTGTTATATTAGTATCGTTCATATTATCAGGTGTTAGATGTTCTATATGATGCACTTCTTTACCCGGAGTTATTATTCCTTTATCCAAACAATCCTGGCATAATCCCTTATCTCTTATGTATATATATTCCCTTGTATCTTTCCATGCCTTACTCTTATAGAAAGCTTTACTAAATTCTTTTGCCATAACAATTTCTCCATAATAAAAAAGAACCCCATTTCTAGAGTTCTTACTTATAAGTTATCAATGTATGATAACCTTCCATTTGTTTTGTTAGCCCTTGCCCTTGGATGCTATTAAATTTAACATCTAATATTTCATATCCATCTTTCTGCATAGCAGTTAATATTTCATCTATTTGTGTTGTATATTTATCTTCACACCCAAAGTTTTGGTTTAACCACTTACTAAAACTATTTACCATTATTATATGTGTAAACCCATCTTTCTCTTTTAGTCTTGGTTTAATTTGGCTTTCATAAATACTAACTGATGTTGCTTTTTGAACATTATTAAAAAATCCCATTCCAATTCCTCCCTTACTTTTACAATTTTATATTATTACTAAATTTTATTCAATATTTTTCTATAAAAAGAAGTACCTAACATTTCTGCTAAGCACTTCTTTTGTGAGAGGTATATTTAAAAGATTTATCCATGTCCACTTTAAATTATAAAGTATCTAATTTTAGATTACTTATACCAATTCTATAGTTTTTCTATAATTTTCTTTTATATTCTCTAAATTCTCCCTAGGCTAAATACTTTTCCATCTTTCTTACTGCATCTCCTTCAATTTGCTTTATTCTTGAATAGGTCCTATTATATTTTATTTCTAATAGACTATATTTCTTCTGCTCTATCAATGCAGTTTCTACTATTTCTCTCTCTTCTTCTTTTAATATAGTTAATGCATTATCTATTCTTGCTATCTCTCTTTCTTTTTTAGCTTTTAATTTCAATAACTTGTCCTTTTCCTCTAGATGCTTTTCTGCCTGCTGCTCTACACTTGAAGTTATTTTATAAGTCTTTCCTGTTCTCTCTTCATATGTTATTGATCCTACTCCTAACATATCTTCTTCCAACTCTTGTATTTTAATATCTATATCAACTATATCTGCTTTTAATTCCTTATATTTTTTTATCCTCTCTGCTACTTTATTCATTTCAATCCACCTAACCTTTTTCCTATTGTTACTGTAATAAACATACTAAGTATACTTACCAATATATTTACTATTAAGAATATCAATATTGCCTTTTCTGTATAATCTCCCATGATATTCACCTATTACCTTTGCTTCTTTACTGGACCTAATGTTTCATAGATAATTGGATAAACTTCTTCTCTTTTACCTTCATAAATCCAACTTCCTTGATTGATATTTGGTCTATGTTCAAATGCATACCACTTGCCATCACTCTCCATTGCTATATACGTTGCCCACTCTGGTATATGATAAAACTTCATCTCTTTTCCCCCTTATTTCTAACTTACTAATTTCCTGTAGCTATATTCAACATCTGTTTGAGCTACACGTGCATACACCCTTAAAGTCAAACCAACATCATTATGTCCTAGTATCTGTTGTATAACTTCAGGAGCCATTCCACTTCTAAGTGCATTTGTAGCCATTGTATGTCTAAATGTATGAGGTGTTATATTCATTTCAATATTGGCCATTCTTTGCATATTCTTAACTATTACTTGATATCCTCTATTATTTAACTTCTTGTATGGTGCTTTCTTATTTCAAATTATCTACTACATAAATTCACATTCTACTTTTTTCTCGTACTTAAATATATTAACTATAGTTTTTACATTGACTGCTTTAAAACCATCTTCTGTTTCTATACAAATCATATTTGCAACTTTCTCAATTACAATACCTATAGATTCCCTTAGCTGTCGTTCTCCTTTTGCTCTGTAAAATATGCTTATCATATCACCTTTTTTGAACTTCTTTTCTTTAAATTCTATAATCATATCCTCCTCCTTAATTACTCTTCATTCTCTTTTCTAATCTATTTAATTTAGATATTTCAATATTGCTTACTTCTGTTTCATTTATATCTAGCAGCATCATTACTTGCTTAATCATAATCCTTACATCTGCAATCTCTTCTATTACATCAGTTATAGCTTTCATTTCTCCAGTTCCTTTAGCTACTGCTCTTTTATATTTACTTATAGCGACTATCAACTCTGCTAATTCTTCCTGGCACTGATCCAATTGTCTTTCTCCATACTTTTCTACTGCTTTATCTAATATTCCCATAATATTCTCCTTTAATGGTACAAGTCATAGTGTAAGGTGTAGTCTGCTTGTACCCTCTAGGTGCTACACTACCTAGTTACTTAATTACATATATGTTTCTATAACTTCTATAGCTTCAAGCTCACATGAATTTATGTGATTTATTTTAGATTTAATTTCAGCTATTTGCTTTAATAAATCCTCCCTTTCAGAACTTGCCCAACCTTTTACATCTTCAACATTACTAAAAGCAAATTCTTCATCTACTGTTACTACTGATCCTTTTACGTTATATAGACCATACTCACCTTGAATATATCTTTCTACAACTTTAGTAACTTCTTTAATAACTTTTAATTTAGACACCTTTTTATCCCCCTTCTTTTCGCTTGTAATAGCTTTTTCTTCTGCTTTAGATATATTTGCTTGTCCTGTTTCTTTTTCTTCTGTATGAGCCTTATTTTGAGTTTCTTTAGTATCTTCTTCAAATATATATTCCAATGCATCCTCTATTTCTTTATCTACTTCTTCTGTTATATCTTTTGTTTTATCAGATATATCTTCTTGCTCTGCTATTTTCTTTAACTTTTCTTCCTCCCTAACTAAAGCTTTTGTTTTCTTATAAGTATTTGTTATCATAGCTGTACTTAACTCCTTAAATTCTTCTGATATTGTTTTAATAGTTAATTTTTGATTATAACCTTCTTCAATCAACTCTCTTATTCTAGCCTCAACTTTTGGTCCCATTTCATTTATTTTTTTAATAGCCATATCGTAACTTCCTCCCAATTTATCTTTTAAATCTTTTATTTTATGCGCATCATCTATCATCAAGTCTGCGCTTATATCTATTGCTCTTGTTACTTCTTCATATTCTAAAAAGTCAAATTCCTGAAATATAGCAGCTGAAAAGCATCTATCTATAGCTTGATATATATTGTCAGTTTCTTTACTAGCTTCTATCTTAACTAAGCTATCTATTAGTAATTGTTTAGCTGGCGGCAATCCTCTAAACCACTCCATAGCTTCTTTCTTCTTTTTATTTTCCTTTTTCTGTTCTTTTTCTCTATCTCTTCTAGCTTGTCTATCCATATTTATCTCCTAAACTTAGAATGGCATAGAACCATCATCAACTGGTGTCATATCTTCATAAAAATCTGTTCCACCAAAAACATCATTATTTTCAACAGAAGTATTTGAGTTACTATTATTATTTTTCGAAAGAAACTGTACTCCATTAAACGTATCTGCCACAACTTCTGTTACATATCTCTTAGTTCCATCTTTGGCATCATAGGTCCTAACTGATATTCTCCCACTCATTGCAACTTGACTACCTTTAAGTGTATATTGAGCTGTATTCTCCGCTTGTTTTCCCCATAATACTACTGGTATAAAATCTGCTGTTTTTTCTTGAGTTTTACTGTTATAATTATCAACTGCTAAAGTTATTGTTGTAACTGCAGTTCCTGTACTTGGAGTATATTTCAACTCCGGGTCCTTCGTTAATCTTCCTATTAGTACAACCTTATTCATTTTTTAATACTCCTTCCATCCATTAATAATTGATATACCAACTACTTCTTATTTCTTCACAATTAAAAGTAATATCATCTTCAATCCATTCTCCACTGAATTTTGAATAAAACCCATCTTCACCATTTATTTTTTTGTATCTATATCCTGTTTTACAGCTTTCTATCTCTTTACCTTCTTCATAAGCCTTAAATGCTTCTTTAAATGTGTATTCTTTTCTTTGTAATTTGTATTTTTCGTCATTAAATATTAATGCTGAAACATTATCAAATGTTTCATCATTTAATTTTCTTATTTCAATAACTCCATCATCACTTTTAATTATTTTTCTATTAAATTTTTCACAAATCCAAACTTCTCTTTCTTTAATATCTGCAATTACCTCTCTAAATGTTTTTTCTTGCATCTTATTATCCTCCCTAACTATTTCAAATCTACTTTTTATATAACATTGATACCCTTGCCCTTTATCATTTATTTTTAATTGATAATAACAACCTATTTCCGCTATAACTTCATATTCTTTGCCAGTTGTTAATTCATCTGAATAAGCTCCAGCAGCAATACATCTAACTTTCACTTTATTTCCTCCAATTCAAACTCTATTCTCTCTACATCTTCAGTCCATTTTTTAATTACTCTTAAATCTGCTACTTGTGAATCATCATAAAACGCTATTTTATTTAAACTATCTAATACTATTTTTGCTATATTATCACTATCTGGTTTCTTTAATGGCATCTCTAAACCATCTCTAATAGCTTGTACACGTTTCTTTGTATATGACTTAGGTATTTTATAGTAAACTTCTATTCTTGCCCTTACTGGTCCATCTATAAACTGTCCATCTTGTTCTCTATAACAACACTTAATCCAATTTTCATAACTTATTGTATCGTTCGGAGTGAACGCTCGCCCTGTCTTTGTAGAAAAACGAGGTCTAGCCTTGCCTTTTATCTTTCCTTCAACAACTACCACTTCATCACCTCTTTTATTATCATTTGATTATCTTGTGAGAATAGGAGAATATAATCTTAGCTGGATTTACTCCTATTCTCTATTTTTGAATTGCGAATTAATTAAGTTTCTCTAATTCTTCTTCCCAAAAATAATGAGATATCCCATTTGTCAAAGCCACAATATAGTCATATTCTTTAGATTTATCTATGTTAGTTATTCTACCAATAGCACCAATCAATCCTTCTCCATCTTTTGTTTTACTTTTAATTATTTTTACTTTTTCACCAATATTAAATTTCATAAATTATCTCCTTTATTTAGTAGTTAATTCGCAATAACTTCAAGCTATTACTTAAGTGAGTTTATACACTTACTACAAACCTTCTTACCTTTAAAATCTATTACTCCATCAACCTCACCACAGAAAATACAACTTGGTTCATATTTCTTTAAGATTATTTGCTCACCATCTACATAAATTTCTAGCGCATCCTTTTCATTAATATCTAATGTCCTTCTTAATTCTATTGGTAACACTATTCTTCCTAACTCATCAACTTTTCTAACAATTCCTGTTGCTTTCATTTTTCATTCCTCCACTTATTAAAACTCTTTATTATTATTAAAATCATCTTTCGCCTTGTTCCACACCATTCTTGATGTTGTATGAACTTCTTTAAGATACTTGCATATTTCTTCTAGCCTATCTTTTAATGCAGCCTTTTCTCCTCTGCCCAAATCTTTTTTTATGTCTAACTTAATCTTTGACCATCTGTTATAAGCTTGTAGTGAATCAATCATTAACTTATAAGCTTCTCTTATATCATTTTCTTGTAATACTCCAAATCTCTTAACAATATTGATATACTGTAAAGCTTCTTCCTTATATTCATCTTCAAAACTCATAGTTACCACCTTTGCCTATACTTCTTGCAATTAATCTTGTCCCTATTTCTTTTAGCCTTTAAGATATTATTAAACATAAATGAATCAGCTTCTCTTGCTCCTGTTTTTCTCATCTCTTGCCTTCTTTTAATATCTCTATATGTTTGTTCTGCTCTTTCTCTATTACTCATTTCTTCTCATTGTTTCATCCGTTATCCTCCACCCTTTATCATATTGCTCCCTGTGCTCTAAGTATCTCTGTTTCAATATCATCATGATTTTGGCTGCTTCCTACATTATTATTAAATCTCTTACTGTTATTGCTTGTATAATTCCCATTAGATGTTTTTTTCTCAATAGCAATAGCATTATCTTTATAGTTACCTTCTAACACTTTGATAAAGTTGTTAGGCTTTATAAACCAATCAAAGGTTATTTCAAAATCTTTAGCTTGTCCTTTTAAAAACTTACTTTTGTTTATTTCATCAATAGCCTTTAGAATCTCTTCTTCTCCATACTGCTTAACTCTTGCCCTTAACATCTTGTATCTATTAGTACCTGGAGTTATTTTAGTAAGCTTAGAAGTTAGGTTTAAAGAGTTCCATTTATCAATGATACGTTGTACGAAAGTACTACATAATATATCTTTAGATATATTCATATCTATATCTTCTTCTCTTTCTTCTTCTATATCTATATCTCTTTCTATATCTCCTTCTAGGGAGTTAACGTTAACTTTACTGTTAACTTTACTGTTAACATTACTGTTAGATTTACTACCACTTAACATTTTTTGCTTCTCCCTATACTTTTTCATATAGCCTTTCATGTATTCTTTTCTTTCTTCTAGCTGATCTAAAGTCTGATGTTTACTCCAGTTAGGTATTGTTATTACATCATTTATTATCTCTACCATTCCATACATTTCGAATGTTTTTAATGCCAATCTTACTGTATTTACATCTCTTCTAAAGATAGTGGCTAACATTTCATCAGTATATGCAATTCTGTCATTTAGCATAAATACTCCAGAATTATTATTCTTACCAGCTAAACATAAAAGCTTAAACCATATAACAATTATGCTATCTGCACTAGGAAGGCTTTCTATTAACAACATTTTTTCATCATCAAATATATCTGTTACTATCTTTATCCACTTTACTTCTGCCATCAAACTTCTCCTTCCTAAAATGGTACATATCTATCTTTACTTCTCATATATTCCATACGCTCCTCATATTCTTCTATCGTTTCTCTCAAGTTATTATTCTCTTCTTGTAGCTTGTATACTTCATCTTCCCATTCATCACTTGTTTTATCCCCTAATTCATTAAGTATCTGCTCTGCTATCTCCTTAGCCTGTTTTTTGGAGTAATAAGCTTCAGAGCATATTGTTCCAATATCAAGAGTTACTTTTATTACTCCACTAGTTCTATCTACTGTAATTCCATAAGAATCGTTAGAATAATCAATACTACTTTGCATTATTTCTTACCCTCCAATCCGTTACAAACATGATCATATTCTTCTTTAGAAAGTGATTTTATATCTTTTTTATATTTTGCTGATATCATTTGTTCAATCTTTGTTTTATCATATCCAGCTTTATTAGCTAACGCATATAACCTTGTTACTTGTGCGTTTGATAAGCTTGAAGTATTTTTCTTATTATCTTTTCCATGTGTATTAGTTGAATCACTATCCTTATTGTCATCAATGCAGAACAAACCATTCAATGCATACTTTCTAGCATACGAAGAAGATGCTCCAGTAATCTGACTTCCATCCATACCTTTTTTACTTTCTTCTTCTCTTGCCCATCCATTAGCAGATTCATTTTCTCCAGTTTCGATATCTGTTAGCGTTGCAATAGCTTTTACATGATATCTTTCTCCGGTGTATATAATTTCATCACTTAGCTTTAAGACACACTTATTTTCGCTTAATAAAGGTTTTACAGCTTCTAAAATATCCTCGCAACTTCTGTAGTTGTAATTTCCAAAGTTGTTACGTTGATTCTTTGGAGCATTAAGCTTTTGCTGAATGTTGAATAATTTCTCGCATATACTCATATAACACTCTCCTATTCAGCTTTAATGCTAATACTCTCTACTTTTTCAACTCTTACTCCAGGAACAACTTCTCCTGTAGATTGATTTACACCATCCTTACAAAGGTTCTTAAATGCTGTCTTATCTAATTCTTCCTTAACTCTAATTGCATCTATTTCATTCATATTGCAATAATCTATTATCGCCTGTTCATCTTCATAAATATATTTAGTTCTCTTACTTGATGTTACTTTTCCATATGGAGTCGATAACTTAAACTTCTTATCTTTCGCTCTTTCCTCTATATAATAGGCACTTAATAATCCTTCAAAATAAGCTTTATCATCATCTAATGATTTAGTTTCCTTACTTAACCATTCATCTATCCTATTCTTTTCTTCAATAGCAATTGCTGTAATTTCCTTTTGCTTCTCTTCTATTGCTCTTAGCTTTCTAAATGCCCATGTAGCACCTTGTAAATCATTTATTGCGAATCCTTCTCTAACTTCTTCTAAGTCATTTTGTAATAATGCGTTACTCATTCTTATATCCTCCTAGTTTTCATTTACTAAATTTTCTGTTATACTATCATTGATTTGTTTTGAAATGCTATTCTCTGACTTATGAGCGCCAACTCTATCAGATAATAGCTTTTGTTTTTTTAATTCTTCATTTAATATATCTGCAAATGATCGTGTATCTCCTTGCTTTCTTTTCTCCTGTACTTTTCTTGTAATTGATTTTGATTTTTCTCTATTTACATCATTAATTTCAGCAATTATTCCCATCTAAATCACCGCCTTATATAGAGTAGTAACTCATAGTATTCTCACTTAACTGGCATCTCATTTTCTTTAATGCATTTCTAATTTTTCTACTTATCGATACCTGTGTTAATCCGATTATTTCTGCTATTTGCGATTGTCTTAAACCATTGTAAAAGTAGAGATAAATAATCTCTTTTTCATCCTCTTTTAATCCTCCAATTAATTGTTTTATTAAAATATTATCTACAGTTTCACTCTCGTAATCTGTATCATCTTTTAATAAGGTTAAAATCTCTTCTTGCTTCTCTTCTGAACTCATTTTTACATTTAAAGATAATACATCGTGTGGACATCCACGTTTGCTAAAATACCATTTATCATCTCTAAATGTTCTCATAAGTTCATATCTTATTACTGGAATTTCAAAAGTAGAAAATTTCACTCCTCTTTCTTCTTCAAATTTATTAGCTGCTTTTACTAATCCTAAAAACGCTTGTGATTCTAATTCGTCATAAGTATATTTACAATTAATATTTTTACTAAATTCACTAGCTACCTTTCTTGCTAATCCTAAATGCTCTTCAATATTAATTGCCATTACACTTCCTCTCCTTCCACCTGTTGTATATCATTCTTTGTTCTTCAGCTATCTCCTTATCTCTTTTCTGACTTAACATAATAGTTACTATGTCATTTAAACCAAAGTTAGTTACAGCTTCTTCTAAACTCATTTGTATACTCATTCTAATCCCTCCAAAACATCTTTTTATGTTCTTTCAAACCTTCCCAAGTTGGCTTATCTTTGATTTTCCTAGAAAACTCAATATAATCTAGCAATACATAAATACTCACATTACCCCTCCTATTTTTGAATTACGAATTGTTGCTAACCTATATATCCTAAAACATCTAATTTATCTTTTATTTCTTTTTTGTAATCCTCTCTAATCTTAATTATCTGTTCATCTGTGTAATCTTTTCTATTACCACAAATATACTTTTTAAATCTAAGATTATATACAAATACATTTATTGAAAAACAATTCATACCAAACTCTCCTTTTTATTTCACAATAATTTCAAATTATTAATTCTTTAGTGAAAGCAGAATTAAAATTGCCCACAATAAATATCTAAACTCTTTTATAAAATTAGCATTCTCTCTTGCTTTACTTGCTTCTAAGACACATTTAAGCCCATATCCTAGTACAATAAATTTCAAAATAACTTGTATAAGATTAAAAGTTGCCATATTTTATTCCTCAACTTTCTCAATAATCTCTACATTATTGAAATACCAATTTAAACAATATATCTTTAATTCCTCATGCTCTATAAGTATAGGCATATCATCTTCATCTATTTGTGTTATAAACTTCTTCTCTTCTCCGCTACCTGAATAAACATCTATCCAAAAGTATCTTTCGTCCTTCTCAAAACTTAAATCTCCAATTTCAACTACCAATATTGATGATGTATCTACTTTCATTTCTGTATCTGTTGTTTTAATCATTTTTGACATATTTATTTACCTCCTACGCTACTCCATATTTAATAGCCATATCCTTTACCACAGCTAAATATATTTCTAATAATCTGCTATCTTCTCCGATAACATCTAGCTTATTTAATTTATCTCTCTTAGATTTACAAACTCCTTCATCAGCCATTCTTCTACGTTTATTAGTCAACTTTACAGACAATCTAGTACGCCCTCTTTCCTCTAAAATCTTGTAGCTTTCTTCTCTTAAAAGATTTATATTTTCATATCCGCCTAATTTTAAAGCTATTTTGCTTATTAAAGTTGATGTTTCTTTTCTCCAGTTAGTAGAATTAATAGCCACTACATCTCTTATAGCTTGTATTTCTTCTTTAGCTTCTTCAGCTTTACTATCAGCAGTTAATGCGATTCTTTTAGTTTCTTTAGCTTCTAATTGTTGTTTAGCTACTGAATCAAATATTTGCTTAAACATTTGAAGTTCTGGACTTAACTCTGATGTATTTAATGCCTGTCCTTTTACTTGCTCCTCAAGTTTATTTATATATTCAATAGTTTTATATCTAACTAAAGCAGATTCACTATTTAACATTTGTAACATTCCGTCTCTGTTTAGCTCAAAACATGGTTGAATTTTATTTTGTGAATTTACATATGTGGACTGCGAAAAATTTCGCTCTCCTTCTATTCCTAGCAATTTCAGCACTTCTAACTCTTTCCTTATCTTTGTCATAAAGTCATTATGTCTTAATTCAACATATTTTGAATTTGTAGTTTCACTTTCTACCTTTCTAAAATCATTTATTATATCTACTAATTCTGTACTTTTGATTTTTAATTCTCCATTTTCTAAAACTACCATTTTGCCTTCTCTATGTTTGTGCTTTAAATTATCCATTAAGTTATCCTCCTATATTGTTCTATGTTCTGTAGTTATTTTATTAAGCCATTCTATAAATAAAGTTCTATTAATCAACTTTTTGCTCTTAACCTTAAAATATGGAAAATCTGTATTTTCTTTATTGGTTAATTCGATAATTGTATTTTTCCCTATGCCTGAAAACTCTGATGCTTCATCTATTGTCATTGTTTCTTTTACTGGCTTCTTCTGTAAAATCTCATTAAGTATTTTTTTTATCTCTTCTGTTGCATTATTCATATATACCTTCCTCTTTTTTGCTTTTTAAGATTCTTACAACATTATTAAGAATTATGCTTTGCTCATCTTTGCTTACATTTGAAAGAATTTTTATTAATTCATTTTCTATATTTCCTCCATCTTTAGCAAATTTATGATTATTATATACTGTTAATATTTCTTCGAAATCAACCTTATATATTCTCGCTAATTGTGTTAAAATACTTACTGTAGGTAGTCTTGATGAGTTTTCGTAAGAATATATTGTCGAAGTTGATATCCCTATTTTTTTAGACACATCTTTAACTGTCAAACCTGCATCTTTTCTTAATTCTTTAAATGTCATATCGTTGCTCACCTCCTTGGTACACTTTAATTATACTCACAATCAGCAAGAATTAAAAACTTCATTTTTACTCTTTTTTCGTCATTTTTCTCACAATTAGCGAGAGAGAATGAATTGTATTATCAACTCTTAAGATTACTTAAAATACCTTAATAATGCTCTACTTTTAGTAAATTTAATTTATAAAAACTCTTTATTTTCTCACAAATTGTGTTAAAATTAATACTATAAGTAATTTTTTGTGAGAAGGATTGATGATATGGACTTAAAAGACAGAATAAAGGATTTAAGAAAACAAAAAAAGTGGACCCAAGCAGATCTACATAAAAAAACTGGAATAAGTATGGGAATGATAGGTGGAATAGAAAGCGGAAGTAGAAATCCAAGTGATAAGACTTTAAATAAAATAGCTGAAGCATTTGGAGTTACATTAGAATGGTTAAAAACAGGAGAAGATAAAGATGTTAGTTTAGTGCAGAATTTTATAAAGCGTTTAATTGACGAAGGAATTATAAAAAGTACTGAATTAGATAATGAAACTAGAGAAATACTTTTAAAAACTGTGGAAGCAGAAATTGCTCTATTACTTAAAAAGAAAAATAATAAAAAATAAAAGAAGGTGACACTATGGCAGTAAAAACTAATTGTACAATCAATGGGAAAGACTACTATAGAATAACAATGGATATTGGTATTGATAGCAATGGAAAAAGAATACGAAAACAATTTCTAGGAAAAAACAAAAAGGAAGCAGAACAAAAAAAACTTGACTTTATCAAAAAGAGAGATTTAGGTATAAGTAATAAAACCTATTACCTTGGTGAAACAATGAATATTTGGCTATACGAGGTGGTTAAAGTTGGTCAAATTAAACCAACTAGCTTCTCAAGATATGCTGGAATATTTAATAAATATTTCAAAGATTCTGCAATAGCCCATTTAGATTTGACTAAAATAACCCCTCTTGTTATACAAAGATACTATAATGATTTATATAGACAAGGTAAAAGTAGCAATGTGATAAAAACAGCAAATAAATTATTAAAACAATTCTTTAATTATTGTATTGATAATAACTATATAATTAAAAACCCTTGTGACGGCAAAAAAATAGTTATCCCTAAAGAGCATAAACAAGAAACTATTCCTCAAACTCAAATATTTCAAAAAGAAGAAATGAAATCTATATTAGAAAATGATGAAGATACTAAAATTAGATATATTGCACTTATTTCTTACGCTACCGGAATGAGACGAGGAGAAATCTTGGGACTTAGTGAAAATGATATAGATTATAGCAATAATGTCATTCATATTCGTAGGTCTGTATCTACAACTTACATTTATGATAATACAGAAAAAAAACATAAGGAAACATATATTAGTGATACTAAAACTTATACTTCAAACAGAGATATCCCATTGCCAAAAAGTTTAATTCCTGTAATAAAAAAAGCCATATCTCTAAAAAAAAGAGATATGGTTAAGGCTGGACCTAGCTACAATAAGGAATTTAAAAACTTACTATTTTTAACAGAAGAAGGAAATTTAATTGAAGCAAGCAATATTGATAAAAGCTGGGTTTATTTTCTAAAACGTTGCAAAGTAGCCCATAAAAAATTTCATGCTTTAAGACATACTTATGCTACTTTACAATTCGAGAATGACAGACCATTGCTAACAGTTTCTAAATTACTTGGTCATAGTAGCATAGATGTTACAGCTAATACTTATGTGCATATCCTAAAGAAAGAAAAAGAAAAAGCTATTGATACATTAGAACTATTATCTAGGGTGTAATATATACACCATTTTTACACCATTGTTATAAAATCATACGTATAGATGTAAAATATTATAACTGTAAATCCTTGTTGCAATTAGCTTTATATATACTTATAACAAATTGTAATAATAAAAAAAAGAAATCACGGGTTCGATCCCCCTACAGGTCACCATTTTATAAACTAAAAACTTTCGTATATAAAAACAAACAAATCTGCATTAAAACAAGATGTTTTAATGCAGATTTGTTTTATAAAAATGCGGCATTGCTTTCTATTACTTCAATAAAGGCTTTTGCTATTTCTGGATCAAACTGTGCACCGCTACACTTTCTTAACTCTTCAATACCTTCTTCATAAGATTTTCTTCTATTATAAGGTCTATTAGAAGTCATAGCATCAAAACTATCTACAACAGTAAGCACTCTTGCTAAGTAAGGAATTTCTTCACCACTTAACCCATTAGGATATCCCTTTCCATCATATCTTTCATGATGGTGTTTTATAAGTGGAATTACATCCTTAAGTGATTCAACAGATTTTATAATCTCTACACCATTATCAGGATGTTGTTTTAACTCTTCCCATTCCTCTTTCTCTAACTTCATTCTCTTAACTAATATTTCCTTAGGTATATTTATCTTTCCAATATCATGCATATATGCACCATAAATTAAATTGCTTTTATCTATTTCAGAAAGCTTAAGCTTATCAGCTAAAAGCCTACTATAAATAACCACTCTTTCAACATGACTATATGTATATCTATCCTTAGCATTTATTATACTAATTAATGTTTTTATTGAAGTTACTAGTTCAATATCCTTATCATCAATATTTTTCTTTAAATCATCTAGTATTGATGTATATGTTTCTACTCTGTTCTTATTAAAGAATTTAGCTCTATATAATGCATCATCTGCACTTTTAATAAGTTCAAGTTCATCCTTTGCTTTATCAGGAAAAACAGAAATTCCTATTGAAGCTGTAATCTTTCCCTTTGGCTGATTCTCCTCACCATCAAAATAGGTTTTCTCTACATTTGCTCTTATTCTTTCTGCTATTTCTAAGGTTTCTCTCTCAGTGGTATCTTCTAAAATAACAGCAAATTCCTCTCCCCCATATCTAGCAACAACATCCTTTTCTCTAACTGATTTTGTTACAATTTCAGCTAACTCCCTAAGTATATTATCACCTTTTTGATGACCGTATAAATCATTGTAATGCTTAAAATAATCTATATCTATAAAAATCATGGATACAGGTTTATTTTCCTTTCTCCCGATTTCAATTTTCTCTTTTAATTTATCTTGAAAATATCTATGGTTATATACATTAGTAAGTCCATCAAAATTAACCATATTCTCAAGTTTTTTAATGTGCTCTCCCTCTATTTTAACATAAAACCCTAATGGCCAAGCTGTTAAAATAAAAATCCCTGCTAATATTAAATCATTTTCAAAATACAAATTAACTTCACTAGCTGGCATCATTACTAAATCCATGGATAAAATTATTATTGATGATATTATTGCAGTAATCATACCATGTTTCATTCCAGATTGAATTGTTGTAGTAATTATTATAAATAAAAATAAAAATTTATAATTACTTTCATTAGCACCAGATATATATATTATTATAGAAAATAATAATATAAATAAAAATGTTTCTCCTTTGTTTACTATATTATCATACTTACTGCTCAATTTGTTCTTTGTCGAAAATGTCCAAACAAAATATATAAATAACAATATTAATAATGGTAATAGAATTGATATCATTTCATAATATAAAGATTGATACCCTATTTGAGATGTATCTCCGGTAAATATATATTTAAATAAAATTATTCCAGTAAATAACAATGATGCTAGTTTAACAGTTGATACAATATCGCCAATTTGCTTTTGTTTATCGATTTGTACGCTATTCATTTCTTACCCCTTATCATAAGATTATCGAGACCGAATTATCGGCCTCGACTATTACTATTCATCTCTTAAGCATTGTGGTTCTTCTGGTTGATACCATCCAAAATAACATGCTGATGTAGCCACTAAAGATGCAAATACCGTTGCTACTGTTGCCACTGTCATTAATATTCTTTTTTTCATTCTAATTCACCTCCTTTAAAGCTTAATATATTTAAAACAATTATCTAATTTACGTAAGATAATGTGTCCCATCTTTGTTAAGGAAAAAACTTGCCACGCTATAGCTGTATATATGCAGTAATTATATACTATAAACTTTTCTTCTCTAATCCATATAAAAGTTAAATTATTAATAATAGTAATAATAATAAATACTGTCAAAATGAAAATAGAATTCCTTTTTAGCTTTCGTTTCTTCTCTAAACTATTTATAGGCTTGGCAATGCTATCCACAGGTGCTAATTTATAAACAATAATATATGCCCATACAAATATTATTATTTTTAATATAGAATCTAAACTTATAGCTATAGCAATTACCTTCTTTATTGCTACCCCCATTCCCACACTAAAAATTGTCGCTACTACTATACATCTCACTGGAGTGCTAGCATGAATCCCACCAGAACTTTTCCTTAAAATACTCATTGTAAGAGATATTAAAAAGGCTTCAAAAGCAACATCAAATATTAATCCAAACGTTAATACAAATATTATTGATATTAGAGTTTGAATGATTGCAAATAATCCGTAGTTAATAACTGCCTCTTTTTCTTCTCCTAATGATAATTCATTTGCTAAAAAACCAGAAATTTTTCTCGAAGTTCTTTCAACATTAAACATAATTCAACTTTTCCTTTTTGCCTAAATAATTATAGTATCCTATAACAATAATTGCTAATACTGCTAAAGATGGTAATCCATAAATAGTTTTCAATGTCGGATTAGCCATAACTTGTGTTAACGAATCTTTAAATATTAAACTTAAGAAAAAAACATTTACTCCCTCTAATACAAATAGTAATATCGTCGTAATAATAGATGACTTAGTCGCCTCTACAATACTAATCTTATTTATGCTTGTACATATTATTGGTAATGTAAAAATATTAAGTATAGTATGTACTCCATAATTTATTGGTAATTTTCTTATAATGAACACACAACACCCTAAAATAACACTAGCTAAAAGATATTTTTTTTTATCTATTTTTATATTAGAAAAAGTATAAGTAGCAAAGATAAAAACTAAAGCCTCTGGTAATATTCTTACGATAAATTCAAACACTGAAATATTTAACACGTAATCTTCTCCTTTGTTCTACAATT
>OGIX01000419.1_pt1 | contig 32841 bp, 28 predicted proteins | sample 1571901 | NCBI WGS metagenome assembly OGIX01 (sample SAMEA2582102, study PRJEB24529) | metagenome | biome: Human gut stool | place: China | collected 2011
AAATAAGTAATAAACTAGATAAAAAGTATTTATTACCAGAAGTTATTAAAAAGCCTAGAAGTTATGAAGGACAAATATTGTATGATGTTTTAGAAGAAAGTAATAGAGCTATGCATGAGCATGTAAATGAATATAAGATAATGCAAAGTGAATATAGAGAATATATTGAAGCATGGGTTCATGAAATAAAAACACCAATTGCACTAACTAAGTTAGTTGCAGAAAATAGTGAAGGAAAGACAAAAACTATAATACAAAATCAAAGTAAAAAGATTGAAGAGTATGTAGAGCAAGTTTTATATTATTCAAGAAGTACAGATGCAAGTAAAGATTACATAGTAAAGGAATTTGATATTAATGAAACAGTTAAAAAGGTTATACGTAATAATAGATATGATTTAATAACTGGAAAGTTCCAAATAGATATATCAGAGTCAGAATGTACTGTAATAAGTGATGAAAAATGGGTAGAGTCTATTATAAATCAGGTAATAGTAAATTCAATTAAATATAAAAAAGATATAAATCCTAAAATAAAAGCTTATACTAAAAGATTTGATGATAAGGTTATATTAACTATTGAAGATAATGGTATTGGAATAATTAACAAGGATATAGCTAAAGTTTTTGATAAAGGCTTTACAGGGTACAATGGCAGAAGATTTGGGAAGTCTACTGGCATAGGCTTATATTTATGTAAAAAGCTTTGCTTAAAGCTAGGACTTAATATTACATTAACTTCAGAATATGAAAATGGTACAAAGGTAAATATTATATTTCCTCTGGGAAATCTTACGATTTTGAAAGAAAGTTGAAAGACTTTTCGATAGATTGAAGTTAAAGATAATTATATACTTTCATTAAGGAAGCTCATTCTCGTAGTCGTAGGGTACTTGAAGTTAAGGGCTATTTATTAAATTAGAGATTAAGAGTTTCACTTAATGGAGGAGGTTTAGATTATGAAAAGTATTTTAAATGTGAAGAATGTAGAAAAGTATTATGGGAATAAAGACAATGTAACAAAGGCTTTAGATAATATTAGTTTTACAATAGATAAAGGTGAATTCATTGGAATAATGGGTCCGTCAGGAAGTGGTAAAACAACATTACTTAATTGTATATCAACTATTGATAAAGTAACTACTGGAAGAATTGAAATTGATGGGGCTGATATTACAAGATTAAGAGGGAAAAAGTTAGATAAGTTTAGAATGAACAAGCTAGGATTCATTTTTCAAGATTTTAATCTCTTGGATACGTTAACAGCTTATGAAAATATATCACTTGCTTTAACTATCGGAGGGATGAAAGGGAAAGAAATTCGTCCATTAATTGAGAAAGCAGGGGAAAGCCTAGGAATAACAGATGTATTAAATAAGTATCCTTATGAAATGTCTGGAGGACAAAAACAAAGAGTTGCTGCAGCTAGAGCTATAGTGACTAACCCATCCCTAGTACTAGCAGATGAACCAACAGGAGCTCTTGACTCTAAATCAGCAAGGATGCTACTAAATTCAATTGAAAGATTAAATAAAGAATTGAATGCAACAATACTCATGGTTACTCACGATGCTTTCACAGCAAGTTATGCTCATAGGATACTTTTTATTAAGGATGGGAAGATATTTAATGAGCTTATTAGAGGAAATGATACTAGAAAAGAGTTCTTTAATAAGATAATTGAAGTAGTTACTTTACTTGGAGGTGACGCTTCAGATGTATTTTAAAATAGCTGTAAAAAATATTAAAAAGAGCTTTAAAGATTATGCAATATATTTTTTAACACTAACTTTTGCAGTATGCATATTTTATTGCTTTAATTCTTTGGACTCACAAATGGCAATAGCTAAAATGAATTCAGTTCAAACATCTTATGTAGAAGTTATGAAACAATTAATGTCAGGTGTATCGATATTTGTATCATTTATTTTAGCAGGGCTTATTATTTATGCCACTAACTTTTTGATTAAAAGAAGAAAAAAAGAGTTTGGAATATATATGATGCTTGGCATGAGCAAAAGGAAAATATCATTTATATTACTTGTAGAAACATTAATAGTTGGGATTATATCACTTATTGCTGGATTACTACTAGGTTTAGCCTTATCACAAGGATTATCCCTATTAACTGTAAAAATGTTTTTAGTTGAGATATCACAATTCAAATTTGTAGTTTCAGGTGAAGCAATTATAAAATCAATGACTTATTTTGGCTTAATTTATATTGTTGTTATAATATTTAACCTTATCGTTATTTCAAAATATAAACTTATAGATTTAATAAACTCATCTAAAAAAAGTGAAAAGATTAGAGTGAGAAATAAAGTAGTGTCGTTTTTAGTTCTTATAGTGTCAATAGCTATACTAATAATAGCTTATTATTTTGCAACAGTTACTAACTTAGATTTTACTGACCCAAGATTTATGACATCAGTTTTTTTAGGTATAATAGGAACTTTAGGGTTCTTCTTTGGTCTTTCATCAGTATTATTAAGTTTATTAAGAAAAAATGAAAATGCATATTTTAATAGTCTTAATACCTTCACAATAAGACAAATCACAAATAAGTTTAATACTAATTTTATCTCAATGACAGTTATTTGTTTAATGCTATTTATAACGATAGGGATTCTAACATCGGGATTTAGTATTAAGAAATCCTTTGAGTCAGGCTTGAAAGAATATACACCATTTGATTTATCATTTACTTTAGATAAAGATACAGAAGATAACAATATACCTATAGAAGAAGCATTGGAGAAATATGGTGTTATTTTAGATGAAAATACTGAATATATTACTATGAATTCTTATGTAATAGACTTTAGCATTAAAAGTATATTAGGAAAATATACAGATTCAGCTTCAGAGCTTATAAATTTTAATACAGCATTTGAAAAAGCACAAGTTTTATCTGTTTCTGATTTTAATAAGAATAGGAAACTTCTTGGAAAAGAGAAATTAGAATTAAATGATGATGAAATTTATATATCTTCAAACTTTGAAAATATTATTCCTACTATAGAACGATTCTTTAACGAGAATGAAGAGGTCGTTATAGATAATAAAACATATAAAATTAAGGAAAAGAAGATTTTTAAAGACTCATTGGCAACCTCTCCAAGTAGTAATAATATCTTAACATTAATTATGCCTGACTCTTTCTGTGAAAAATTAACTCCATATGGAGAGAGTATTAATATTAATTATGTAGGAGCAAATAAAGAGAAGAAGAGAGAAGAGGTTAATACAGTATTAGATAAATATATTAATATAAACTCTTATTCTTCAGAAAATCAAATTAAATTATCAGGAATTACGAGAGAAATAGCTTATGATGCCAATACAGGTATGTCAACTATAATACTTTTTGTTGCAATTTATATAGGAATAGTATTTTTACTTTCAAGTGCTGCAGTTTTAGCACTTCAACAATTATCACAATGTAATGAATCTATAGATAGGTATGAAGCATTAAAGAAAATTGGAGCATCTAAGGCTCAAATTAATAAGAGTATATTGATAGAAGTTCTTACATTCTTTATGATGCCATTATCACTTGCTATAGTACATTCTATAGTTGGAATTAAAATAATAGAAGACTATCTAAAGACTTTTGGAAATTATGATATATTATTATCAAGCTTAATAACTGCATTAATATTTTTAGTAGTTTATGGCGGATATTTTTATGCTACTTATATTGGCTATAAGAATGCAATAGATAGCTAATAAAAGCTTTGAAAAATATACCTTTTTATGTTTATAGACATAGAAAGGTATATTTTTTTGAGATTTAATACCAATATATACAATTTGACATAGAATAAAAAAGAGAATAGAATAGTTCGCATAGGAACTAAAATTAAGAGATAATAAGGAGAAAGAAAATGGATAAAGCAAAAGAAATTTTTAAAGTAACAAAAAAGACTTTATTACTTATAGCAGGATTAGTATGGTCATTTGCGGGATTTAGGGTTTTTACTATAGGATTAGAAGATATTATTAATTATAGAGGAAATAAGTTTATTTCAATATTAGTAGGATCAGTAGTGTTTTATATATTTTTCAAATTTATATTTTTAAAAATGTATAAAAAGCATTTTATAAGAATTACAACTTCAGGTTTGGATAAGCAGTATTTCTTTCAATTTTTTGATTTAAAAAGTTATTTTATAATGGGATTTATGATTACTTTGGGCATTTTAGTTAGGGCAAGTAGAATCTTTAATCCTGTAGGAGTTGCTAATTTTTATATTGGTCTTGGATTTGCGTTATTTTTGTCAGGAGTGTTATTCTTTATAAGTTTTTCAAATACAAAGAAAATTAAGGTGCAATAGGAGAATTAGAATTATAAGTAAGAATGGGGCATTTAGTTTTGTTTTTAGTCTATAAGATAATCAAACTCTGATACAAGCAAGCTATACATGGGATAATAGGTTTCTTAGTAATAGTAATTATGATTTTTCATGTTTCATGAGCAATGTATGTATTATGCAAAAATTATGAAAAGAAGAAAGAAGCTTTATATAAATTTAGCATAACAGTTTGGCTAATTTGATTAGTACCCTATATTGTAGGAATGTTTATAGGAATAGCTGAATAAGAAATGCCATTTTAATTATATCTATAATTCTAAGAATTTAACAAAAAGGATACATCTACTAAGGTAGATGTATTTTTTATTTAAATATAAACTAGAAATATTTTAAATCTCTTAAATGTATTTTATATAGCTAAAATCTTCTTACAACATTTTGTTAAAGATTACAAATTAATATCTAAAACAAAAATAAATTGTATTAATTTGATGAGAAGATATAAAAGATAAACACTTGAAATGTAAATGTTTACCAATTAAAATAAATATATACTAGATTAAAGGAATGATATAGCAATGGTTAAACAAGATGATATAGCAAGAATTTTAAATATATCAAGAACTACAGTAGCAAGAGCATTAAATGGAAAAGATAATATTAAACCGGAGACTAAGAAAAGAATACTAGAGCTATGTGAAGAGCTTGGATATGTAAAAAATCCAATTAGTACAAGCTTAGCACTTAAAAATGAAAAAAATATTTATGCTTTCATTATCAAAGGAAGAAATACCTACTATACAAATACTATAAAAAAAGGCTTAAAATCAGCACATAAAGAGCTTAGTATGTATAAGTTTAACTTATTTATAGTAGAAACTAATATCGATTATCCAGAAGAACAAATTGAAAAGTTACAAAAAATAATTAGAACAAAACAGGTCAATGGAATAATAATAACACCACTTTTAAAAGATAGAGTTAAGAAGATAAAGCGTGACAATCCTAATATAAGTTTCATAGCATTAGATTTACCTTTAGACAGAACTACGTTAAGTATTTATTCTGATTACAATAAGTTAGGAAGAATATTGGGCAATATGTTACTAAATTCATTAAGTAAGGATGATAAAATTCTATTAATTGAAACTGAAGATGACATGATTTCGGCAAAGGATAGTTTTAATGGATTATATCAGAAATTATTAGAAGAAAAAAAGTGTGGAATTGTAGGACCTTATTTTGTTAGTGATTTAGAAAATAATATTCCTAAAGTTATCAGTGATTATATGACTAAAGATATTGATGCAATATATGCTAGTAGGTTTTTAGAAAATATAATTGATTATATTTTAAAAGAAGAGAGATACGAATTGAAGATTGTAATGATCGGACTCTCTGATAAAATAAAAAAGTTTATATTAGAGGATAAAGTTCTAGCAGCAGTAACTCCAGACTATTATAAGATGGGGGTTACAGCGATAAACATGATGTTTGAGTGCTTGTATAAAGGCATTAATCCAGAAAAAATAAAAAATGACCTAGAGTATAAAATAATAGTAAAAGAAAATTTATAAGAAAGCTGTATACGTTTTTTTAGAGGTGAATATATATTTATTAATAGTATTTTTTATAAAGTAAAATGTTCGCGAGAATATGTTCGCGAGAATATTAAAAGTAATTTGTAATATTTTTTAATATTAAATAAATCTAAAAGTTAAGAAAGGGTATGGAGGGAGAAACATGAAAAAGACAATAAGTTGTATTATTGCAGGGCTTATGGCATTTTCCTTAGTGTCATGCGGAAGTAACAGTAAGGAAGAGAGTACAAATGAAGGAGGCGAAAATACTACTGAACAACAAACCGAAGAAACTAGGCAAACATTATATTCTAATGGAGGACCAGTTGAGTTCTTTGAAACACCTTGGTTAAATCCGGGTTCATATACGTATTCAAAAGTATTATATGATCACTTGATTGAATCAGATTCAGACTTAGCCCCTTCTAAAGGAGAATTGGCAAAAGCGTATAATCTAAGTGAAGATGGTACTGAATTAGTATTTGAATTGAGAGATGATATTTATTGGCATGATGGTGAAAAGATAACTCCAGAAGATATAAAGTGGAGTATTGAGTATTCAATGCATACAGCTGTTGTAAATCCAGTTTTCTTAAATACATTTAAAGCTATTGTAGGTAGTGAAGATTATCTAGGTGGAAAATCTGAAGGATTAGAAGGTATAACTATTGAGGGAAACAAAATTACTATAAAATTTGATAAAGTTGCTCCTGATGCATTATTAACATTTACACAATTTGCGCCATTACCGTCTAAATACTTCGAGGGGGTAGATCCATTAAAATTCCAACAAGCAGAGTACTTCCAAAATCCAGTTGGCTCCGGGCCATTTAAAGTTAAAGAAGTTAAGATGAATGATTATACAACTTTAGAACCTTTTGATAAATATTATGATGGTGTTGCAAGTTTTGATATTCATCTAACACCAAGCCCTGGAGATAGTGATGCTAACCTTGTAAATAACGCAAGATCTGGGTTAGTTGATTACGCTTATACTAAGAGTGTTGCTGATGTTAAAGCTTTAAAAGATACTCCTGGGATAAAGCTATCCCAAGTTGATGTAAGATATACAAGATTATTCTATTTAAATAAATTTGATAAAGCTGATGGAAGTAAATCACCACTTGCTGATGCAAGAGTTAGACAAGCTATAAGATATGCAATAGATATGAAAACAATTGGTGAAAACTTATTTGATGGTTCTATAATACCTGCAAATAGCTTAACTCCTAATGGTTCTGATAAAGTAGATGGACTAGAAAATTATGATTATAATCCAGAAAAAGCAAAGGAATTATTATCAGAGGCTGGATGGGATCCAAATTATGAGTTAGATGTTGTTTATTATTACACAGATCAATTAACTGTAGACTTTATGACTGCAATTCAATCATATTTAAAAGATGTTGGAATGAAGATGAAGTTTAGATTAGTTGAAGGTGACTTAGCAACAATTCTTTGGAAAGCACCTGAAGATCAAGTTAATGGACCAAGCGCAGTAGATTGGGATATGGCTTATGCAGCAAATGCAGCACTTTCAATGCATGAATACTATGATAGATATAGAACTGGATCACCAGCGAACTCTCATACTCCATCTGATGATAAATTAAATGAGCTAATAGATGCAACTAATGCTTCAGTTGATCCAGAAGCTCAAAAAGAAGCATTCTACGAATTACAAAAATATGAAAATGAAAACCTATTTACAATGGCTTTATACTATCAACCAATATTTGTTATTGAAAGTGAAAGACTTGAAACTGGAATAGAAAAACAAGGTAATCCTCAATTTAATTACGATTGGAATATTCAAAATTGGAAGCTTAAATAATATAAAATAATCATTAGGGGACTTAGAGGAAAACTAGCCCCCTAGTGTATAAATATAGGAGGATTTTATGCTAAAGTACACATTAAAAAAATTATTAGGTCTTATTCCAATGCTTATATTTATAACTTTTATAATTTATTTAGGACTTGAATTAACTCCAGGAGATGCTGTATCTCACATGATTAGTCCAGAAATGTTAGCTAACGTAGATCCAGCTAAGTTAGAAGAAATTCGTGCATCATATGGGTTAAATGATCCATTTTTATTAAGATATTTTAGGTGGCTTGGGGAAATATTAAGAGGTAATTTTGGATATAGCGTTTCAAGTGGGGTTCCTATAATAAAGATAATTAAAGATTTATTACCAGCAACACTTGAACTATCTGTAGCTGCATTATGCATTTCTACTATTTTAGGAAGTGTTTTAGGATTATTTAGTGCTATAAGAAGAGGAACATTTTCAGAAAATTTATTAACCGTAGCAGGGATGATTGGAGTCTCAATACCACAATTTTTCTTCGGGATGGTATGTATATTAATATTTTCATTAAATTTAGGATGGTTACCAGTTGGAGGACGTATGATGCCTGGTAAAACTGCATTTGTAGATCGTTATGAGTATTTAATTTTACCGGCTCTTGTATTAGGTATAGCCTTAACAGCAGGAGTTATGAGATATGCACGTTCTAGTATGCTTGACACAATGAATAAGGAATACATACGAACTGCCAGAAGTAAAGGATTACCGGAGTGGAGAGTAAATCTTGTTCATGGCTTTAGAGTAGCGCTTACTCCTGTTATAGTTCTTGTAGGATTTAGATTGCCAACACTAATTGGTGGAGCTGTAGTAATAGAAACTATATTTAGATGGCCGGGTATAGGAAGCGCATTTGCAACAGCTGTCCGTGGGCAAAATTATCCTTTAGTTATGATGATTGCTTTACTTACTGTAACTGCAGTTTTAGTAGCAAGCTTTTTAGTAGATATAGCAACAGCTTTACTTGATCCACGTGTAAAGTTAGATTAGGAGGATAACTATGGCAGAATTAAAAGTCAAAAGAAGTAGATTAGATCGTAAGTTTGATAGGATAAGAGAAAAAGAGGAAGCTGGATTATTAGGGCAAAAAAAGGTTAACCGTTCATTAAGAAAGTTAATGAATAATAAATTAGCTGTTATAGGGGTTGTTATATTCACAGCAATATTGTTAGCTTCAATATTTGCACCTATATTAACTAAGTATGATCCATTAGCTGTAGATATGAAATCTGTTTTACAGCCACCATCTGCAGAGAATTGGTTTGGAACAGATAAAGTGGGAAGGGATGTTTTTGCAAGAGTTTTATATGGAGGAAGAATATCAATAATTATAGGATTAGGAAGCGCATTAGGATGTGCGTTAATAGGAGTATTGCTTGGATGTTATGGAGGATATAAAGGTGGGATATTTGATAAGGTAGTTTTACGTTTATCAGAAGTATTCATGTCTTTCCCACAATTAATATTAGTTTTATTATTAGTAACAATCTTAGGGCAAAGTTTAACTAACTTAATAATAATATTTATTTTAACTGGTTGGGGAAGTGTCTATCGTATGGCTAGAGCGAAAATATTATCTATTAGAGAGGAAGAATATGTTCAATCTTTAAAATCCTTCGGTTTAAATGATTTCTTAATATGCTATAAGCATATGCTTCCGAATGCTATAGGACCAATTGTAGTAAATATAACTTTAAGCACTGCAATGTTTATCTTAGAAGAAGCATCTTTAAGTTTTTTAGGATTAGGGGTACCACTTGAAATAGCAACATGGGGAAATATACTAAATGCATCTCAAGATATGTTTACATTACAAAATAATTGGTGGTTATGGTTGCCAGTAGGTATTATTATTTCATTATTTGTTATGAGTATTAACTTTGTCGGAGATGGGCTTAGGGATACAACAGATCCAACACAACAAGGATAAGGAGGAAAGGAAATGGAAGATAGAGCGATTATTACAGTTAAAGATTTAAAAACATATTTTTATACAAATCAAAGATGTAACAAAGCAATTAATGGAGTTTCTTTCCAAGTGAAAAAGGGAAAAACACTTTGTGTAGTTGGAGAATCAGGTTGTGGAAAAAGTGTTACAGCTTCATCTATAATGCAGTTATTACCTAAGCTATCAAGGATTGAAGATGGTGAAATAATTTATCATGGAGATAAAGGGGATATAAGAATAGATAGATTAGAAAGAAATGGAAAACAGATGAGGAGCTTAAGAGGTAAGGACATAGCTATGATATTTCAAGATCCGATGACTGCTTTAAACCCAGTATATACTATTGGATATCAAATATCAGAAAACATACTTTGCCACGAAAAAGTTTCAAAGAAGGAGGCCAACGTAAGGACTTTAGAGCTATTAAAAGATATGGGAATACCTTTTCCAGAACAAAGAATAAATGAGTATCCGCATCAATTTTCAGGTGGGATGCGTCAAAGAGCTATGATAGCAATGGCAATGAGTTGTAATCCAAAGGTATTAATAGCTGATGAACCTACCACTGCGCTTGATGTCACTATCCAAGCACAGATCTTTGAATTGATGGAAAAGCTTAAAAAAGAAAACGATACAGCTATACTTTTAATAACTCATGATATGGGAGTAGTAAGTGAGCTAGCAGATGAAGTTGCGGTAATGTATATGGGTAATATTATTGAGAGTGGTACTGTTGATGAAGTTTTAAGAAGTCCAGCGCATCCTTATACTGAAGCATTATTAAAGTCAATTCCTGTTTTGGGCAAAGGTAAAAATCAGGATTTGAATCCTATTAAAGGTTCTACTCCAGACCCTTATGATAGACCCAAAGGATGTCAATTTGAGCCTAGATGTGATTATGCTTGCGAAAAGTGCAGTAGTATGCCTGGGGAAGTAGAGATTTGTAACACTCATATGGTTCGCTGCTTTAAGTATAAAGAAGTTTTAAACAAGAATAAAATAACAGAGGAGGTGGGGGTAAGTGGAAAATAAAGAAGTTTTGTTAGAGTTAAAAGGTGTTCAAACATATTTTCCTATCAAAGGAGGATTACTAAAAAAACCAACTAAGTTTGTACAAGCGGTTAATGATGTAGATTTGACTATTTATAGAGGTGAAACCCTTGGATTAGTTGGGGAATCAGGCTGTGGAAAGACTACTCTTGGTAAATCAATACTTCAATTAGTTAAGCCAACTGCTGGAGAAATTATATATGATTTTAAAGATGAGTTTGGCAAGAAAGATTTAAGAAAGTTAACTAATAAAGAAATGGACATAGCACGAAAAAATATGCAGATAGTATTCCAGGATCCACATTCTTCATTAAACCCTGCCTTCACAATATACCAATCACTAACTGATCCGTTAAAGAAGTTTGGAATTAAAGATAAAAATCAAAGACGTAAAATAATAGGAGATATTCTAGAAGCTGTTAATATGCGTAGAGAGTATATGGATAGATATCCTCATGAATTTTCTGGAGGGCAAAGGCAAAGAATAGGAATTGCTAGAGCATTATGTATTAATCCGGAGCTTATTATATGTGATGAATCAGTATCTGCTCTAGATGTATCAATCCAAGCTCAAGTTCTAAATTTATTAAAAAAACTTAAAGAAGAAAGAAACCTAACCTATATTTTTATAACTCACGATTTAAGTGTAGTTGAATATATAAGTGATCGTATCGCAGTAATGTATTTAGGTAGAATAGTAGAACTTGCAGAGACATCACAAATTTTTTCACATAATTTGCACCCTTATACTGAAGCATTATTATCAGCTATTCCTATAGCTGATTTAGATAGAAAAAGAAAGAGAATAGTATTAGAGGGGGATGTACCTAGCCCTGTGAATCCTCCATCAGGATGCAATTTTCATCCTAGATGTAAAAAGTGTATGGATATTTGTAAAAAAGATAGACCACAATTAAAAAAATATATTATTAATAGTGAAGAACATTATGTGGCTTGTCACTTAGCAGAAAATAAATTAAGGGAGAATATTTAGTATGGGGAATTTTGATATTAAGGATTTTAAAGGTGTAATACCAGCAGTTTTAACAGTATTTGATAAGAATGAAAATATTGATGAAGTTGGAATGAGACAGCTTATATCGTATTTAATAGAAAAAGGTGTTGATGGATTATATTTGACAGGCTCAACTGGTGAAGGTTTTATTATGGACAGTGAGGAGAGAAAAAGAGTAGTTGAGATAGTTATAGATGAAGCTTCAGGAAGAGTTCCTATAGTAGTCCATGTTGGAGCTATTGGTACTAAGATATCAATAGATTTAGCTAAACATGCAGAAGCTGTTGGAGCAGATGGGATATCAAGTGTTCCACCATTTTACTGGAAATTTAATGAGAATCAAATAGTGAAATATTATGAGGATATAGCAAATTCATGTAACTTACCTATGATAGTTTACAATGTCCCATTAGCAGGACTTTTAGGTATGAATGTGATAAAACGTTTAGCATCTATAGATAATGTAAAAGGAATTAAATACACTGGAATGTCACATTATGAAATTACTCAGATTAAGGATGAGATAGGAAAAGACTTTTTAGTTTATTCTGGATGTGATGAAATGGCCATGTCAGGATTATTAGCTGGAGCAGATGGGATAATAGGATCATTTTATAATATAATGCCTGAATTATTTATAAATATATATAATGCTATTAGTGAAAAGGATATTGAAAAAGCTCAAAGATTACAACGTCAAGCAGTTGAAATTATATTATATTCTTTAAAAGTACCTTCTTTTTATGCTGGTATGAAAGCTGTCTTGAGGTGGAGAGGAATAAATGCTGGCTATTGTCGAAGACCTTTTGAAAATTTAACAGAGGAAGAGGAAAAAGAATTTAAAGAAGGATATAAAAGGATTAAGGAAACGTATAAAATTACGGGAGTTGAATTTTTAGATGAACTCTAAAATTACAGTGAAAGCAAAAAGACAATGTGATGTATTTGTAATTGGAGCAGGAATTGCAGGAATTATGGCTGCAATTTCTGCAGCTGAAAAAGGTGCAAATGTAATAATAGCAAGTAGTTCTAAGATGTTTTCAGGTTCAAGTTTTTATCCTGGCACTTGGGGATTAGGACTTATAGGGCCGGTAGATAAAAGTGATGAAGATGATTTGATTAATACTATTAAAACTGTAGGTTGTGAAGTTATAGATTATGAATTAGTTAAAACTTTTGTTTCAAAGATAAATCCAACTTTAGAAAAAATAAAAGAGATGGGTATTAAGTTAAAACAACCTAATAATAGTAAAGAAAAAGAATTTATTCCTTGCTTTGATCATAAAGAAAGAAACTGGAATGGGATTCTTTTTGATAGTGCTAAGGAAGTGTTTAGCAAAAAAATAGATGAGCTTAAGATCACAAGGTATGAGTTTTCAGAGGTTATAGAAATTGTAAAAGATAAATCTTCAATTGAAGGTGTAATATTAATTAAGGAAGGAAAAGAAATTGAATATATTCGTTGTAAAGCTATAGTAATTGCTTCGGGAGGAATTGGAGGATTATTTAAACAAAGATTGAATACTGATGATGTTAATGGATTAGGACAAAGTTTAGCACTGAAGATAGGTTGTCAGTTAGTAAATATTGAATTTATGCAGATGATGCCAGGGTATATAAATCCATGTCCTAAAACTATATTTAATGAAAAGACCTTTAAGTATGTTGAAATCCTTGACTATGATGGCAAAAATATATTAGAAGATATAGATAATTATGAGGAAAAGTTAAAAATTAGGTCAACACATGGACCTTTTACATCTAGATTAGTTTCTAAGGATATCGATTATGCAATTTTTAAAGAAGGTATAAAAGAGCCTACTGGTGTAAGAGTTGTATATAAAGATTCTATAAAGAAAAATCAACCTGAATTTATTAGAGTATATTTTGAATGGTTAAAGGAGAAGAAACATTTGACTGTAGACGATGAAATAAATATTGGAATATTTTTTCATGCAGCTAATGGAGGAATTAAGATAAATAAATGTGCTGAGACAGATATTAGTGGAGTTTTTGCTGCCGGTGAAGTTACTGGAGGAATGCATGGTGCTGATAGAATAGGTGGATTATCAACAGCTAATGGATTAGTATTTGGAAAGATTGCTGGAGAAAGTGCTAGTAAGTATGCACAAAGGTTTAATTGCTTAGATGGAGACGAAATTGAATTATCAATAAATCAAGTAGAAAATGCTGAGGAGCTATTAATAGACTTACAAAATTTAATGTTTAAGTATGCTATGATTGAAAAAAGCGAAGAAGGTATAGTAGAGGCTATTAATTTATTAGAAGATATTAAAAGTAGGAAATTTATATCAAATAATATAGATATAAAAACTCTTTATAAAACATATAGATTAAATGCAAATTTGCTTTTAGCAGAAGGTATTTTAAGAGTACTTTACTTGAGGAAGGAAAGTAGAGGATCTCACTATCGAAAAGATTATCCAAGGATAGATGAAAAAATGAGTAAGAAGATATTAGTAAGATATAGGGGGAAATTTGAAGTTGATTTTGAATAGGAGGTATTAGATGCCAGTTGTAGATATGCCTTTAGAAAAATTAAGAGAATATAAAGGGACTAATATATTACCAAGTGATTTTGAAGAATTTTGGGACAACCGTATGGTAGAAGTTAATACTCATGAACTAAAGTATGAAATAAAAGAAAGTGAAATAGATGGATTTGATAATTGTAAGTTTTTAGAGATGTGGTTTAAGGGAATTGATGGAGGTAATGTATATGCAAAATATCTTAGACCTAATACTGATGAGAACATTCCTTTAATTTTACAGTTTCATGGATATCCAGGAGCAAGTAGAGGATGGTTTGAACAGTTATCCTTTGTAGGAATGGGATGTGCAATTATAGCAATGGATTGTCCAGGTCAAGGAGGGAAAGGTGACAGTTTTACTAATACAAAAGGAACTACTGTTAGTGGACATATTGTGGCAGGATTAGATGATGAACTTCATAGTATGTACTATGTAAAGCTGTTTCAAAATACATCTATTTTATGTAGAATTGTTCAAGAACTTCAAGGAATAGATAAGGAAAGGATATATGCAAATGGAGCAAGCCAAGGTGCAGGTATAGCATTAGTATGTACAGCACTCAATCCTATAATAAAAAGGTGTGCAGCGCTATATCCCTTTTTATCTGATTATAAGAGAGTTTGGGATATGGATTTAGATTTGATAGCCTATGAAGGATTAAGATATTATTCAAGATGGTTTAATTCGGATAATAGTAGAGAAGATGAAATATTTAGAAGATTAGGATATATAGATGTTCATAATTTTGCAACGAAAATAAAATGTGAAGTTTTATTTGGAACTGGGTTAATGGATAATGTGTGTCCTCCATCAACACAATTTGCTGTTTATAATAATATAAAATCTAAAAAAGAACATATAATTTTTCCTGATTATACCCATGAAGAAATTGGAGAATTTGATGATATGTTAATAGACTTTTTCTTGAAGGAGGTAGATTAATGCCTGTTTTAGATATGTCAGTTGAAGAAATGGAAGAGTATTTAGGAAAAACTATATGTCCAAGAGATTTTGATTTATTTTGGGAAAGACAAAAAGAGATAGGTAATAATATAGAGTTGAAATATACGATAACAAAGAAGAAATTTAATAGTAAAACAGCAAATTACTATGAAATAAATTTTAAAGGGATAGATGGAGCTAATATATATGCTAAGTATATATGTGCTAATAAAGATAAAAAAGCACCCACAGTATTAGAATTTCATGATTACAAAGGAGCCAGTAGAAGTTGGCACCATCTTACAAGGTATGTTGGCATAGGATATTCAGTAATAGCTATGGATTGTAGAGGACAAGGTGGGAAGAGCGAAGATATAGGAAACTTAAAAGGATCTACAGTATGTGGACATATAAGTAGTGGACTTGATGATGAAGTAGAAAATATGTATTATTGTAAGGTTTATTTAGATGGATATATTTTGTCAAGGATAGTGGAGGAACTTAATAGTACTGATAAAAATAGATTAATAGCTTTTGGCAAGGGACAAGGTGCTGCAATAGCATTAGTTGTAAGTAGTTTAAATCAAAATATAAAGAAATGTTCTATGCAGTATCCATTTTTATGCGATTTTAAAAGAGTATGGGATATGGATTTAGATTTAAATGCATATGAAGGGATTAGATATTATTTTAGGTGGTTTGATCCTATGCATATAAGAGAAAAGGAAATATTCGAAAAATTAGGGTATATAGATATTGTTAATTTTGCAAGAAAGTTAAATTGTGAAGTTTTTATGGGAACAGCTTTATTAGATACTGTATGTCCGCCAAGTACACAATATGCTGTATTTAACAACATAACATGCAGAAAAAAACATGTAATATATCCTAAATATGATCATGAATTAAATAACTTTTTTGAGAATGAAAATTTAAAGTTTATGAGGTTTGAAAGATGATAAGATTGGGAATTGCAGGAATAGGATTGATTGCAGAAGACTATATTAGAATAATTTCTAATGGATATGTTAAAGATGTTAAGATTACTGCTTTATCAAGTAGAAATATTGATAATATGAATAGAGTTGTTGAGAAGTATAATCTTAAAGAAACTGTATTATTTAATAATTACGAAGAGATGCTTATTAGCAATAAAATTGATGCTGTAATAATATGCACACCACATTATGAGCATCCTAAGATGGCTATTAAAGCTATTGAAAGTAATGTTCATACTTTAATAGAAAAGCCAATAGGTGTATATACTGAGGAAGTAGAGAAATTAATAGAAGTTTCAAAAGACAAAATTAATATAAAAGCTGGAGTATTATATAACAGAAGGCTATGTTCTACTTATTTAAAGCTAAAAAGTATGGTGGATAAAGATGCAATTGGAGATTTAAAAAGAGTAAATTGGATTATTACTAACTTATATAGAACAGATGCTTATTATAAATCAAGTCCTTGGAGAGGTACTTACAAAAGTGAAGGTGGAGGATTACTTATGACTCAAGCTTCTCATCAATTAGATTTACTTCAATGGATTTGTAAAATGCCAAAGAAAATATATTCAAAATGCTATATAGGAGTAGAAAGAGATATAGAGGTAGAAAATGATGTATCAATTTTAATGGAATATGAGAATGGAGCTACAGGGCAATTTATAGCTTCAGCAAGAGAGTTTCCAGGAAGTAATAGGCTCGAGTTAATAGGTGATAAAGGACAAATTGTTGTAGAGAATGATAATAAGATAATTTATAAAAAATTATCTATATCAGAAAAAGAATATAGAAAAAATACTAATGAACTTTTCGGGAAAATACCATATACTACAGAAGTTTATAGATTTGAAGATGATGATAATTCAATTCAACATGCTGCACTTATAAGCAACTTTATAAAGTCTATAAAAGGAGAAGAAAATATAGTTTGCCCAATAGAGGATGGAATGAAATCATTAGTGTTAATTAATGGAGCTTATCTATCTAGTTGGTTAAATAAGACTATAGATATACCATTTGACTATAAAGTTTTTAGTGAAGAGATAAAAAAAAGATTTTAAAGTTGTTTTATATCTAGGAGTATTGTAAATAAAAAAGAAAGCTTAGATGGATTGAATATAGGAGGTGATAAATATGTATTTGGGAATTGATATAGGTGGAACTGCTGTTAAAATAGGGTTAGTAACAGAAAATGGGAAAATAATTGTAAGTAATAGTTATGATGTAGCTTTTGATAATTATGATACTCCAATATTTAATACTGTGAAAAATGATATAGAAATATTTATAAATGAAAATGCTATAGAGCTTAAAAATATAAAAGGTATTGGAGTTTCAGCAACAGGTCAAGTTAATACTACTTCAGGAAAGATAATAGGTGTGGGAGGCAATATTAAAAAGTGGTGTGACACAGAGATAAAAAAAGAGTTAGAGGATATTTATAATTTAAACACAACTGTTGTGAATGATGCTAATTGCATGGTTCTGGGTGAAGGCTGGGTAGGAAAAGGTAGAGGTTATAAAAATATAATAGGAGTAACTATAGGAACTGGTGTAGGGGGAGGAATTGTTGTAGATTCAAAAATACTTCTTGGTTCAGTAGGAATTGCTGGGGAACTAGGACATTTTTCTATAAATTCAGAAGGTAAAAAGTGTACCTGTGGTAATGTTGGATGCTATGAACAATATGCATCTACAACAGCTTTAATTAGAAATGTCAAAGAGAAGTATGAGTTATTAGGAGTTTCTTCATTTAATAAAGAAAATATAAATGGAAAGTTTATATTTGAGCAAATAGAAAAAGGAAATAAAATAATTAAAGAGATAGTTAGTAATTGGATAATTGATATTGGAAAAGGATTAGTAAGTCTAGTTCATATATTTAATCCAGAAATTATTATAATTGGTGGTGGAGTAAGTAAACAAGAAGATTTATTTATAAAACCTTTAAGAAAATATGTATTAGAAAATGTAATGAAAAAGTTTGGAGAGAACTTGAAAATAGAGTCTGCGGAGCTAGGAAATAATGCTGGAGTGGTAGGTGCTGTATATTATAATATAAAATCCAATAATTTAAATTAGTTTATATAAGATGAAAGTGGTAGATGTTTAATATTATATCTAACACTTTCATCTTTTTTTATCACTTTTAAGTAAATAACATATAAAGTAGTTGCTTTTTATAGATGTAACTTAAGAAAATAGTAATATTTATTAAGAATTATGAAAAGGAAATAATATAGTTACTTAAAACTTAAGTGCTAAATTATATTTATAGAAAAAATAAAAAAAGATTAAAAGGAATGAGGATTTTAGTATGAATAGAAATTTAGTTAAGGAAATAATATCAAAAAAGAAGATAGCAGTTTTATTTGGAGGATGCTCATCGGAGTATAATGTATCACTTTCATCAGCATACTCAGTAATTCAACATATAAATACAGATAAATATGAGGTTGTTTTAATTGGAATAACTAAAGAGGGAGAATGGTATTTATTTGAGGATCATATAGACAGAATAAAAGATAACACTTGGGAAGAGGCAACTAATAAAAAAGTAACTATATCAGTAAGTAGAGAAGATCATGGTTTAATTATATTTGAAGGTAATAATATTAAAAAGGTTAGAGTAGATGGTATATATCCAGTGCTACATGGTAAAAATGGGGAAGATGGTACAGTACAAGGTTTATGCGAATTAGCAGGAATACCAGTTATAGGTTGTGATATGTTATCTTCAGCATTATGTATGGACAAACAATTAGCTCATGATGTAGTAGCACAAGTAGGGGTAAAGGTTCCTAGAGGAATAGTTATAACTGAAAATTTAGAAGAAGAATTAATATTAGATAGAATAAGAGATCTAAACTTTCCATTATATATAAAACCAATGAGAGCTGGGTCATCTTTTGGAATAACAAAGGTTCAAGATATAAGTGAAGTATATGATGCAGTGATATTAGCTTTAAAGCATGACTCTACTGTAATAATAGAAGAGAATATAGAAGGTTTTGAAGTAGGATGTGCAATATTAGGAAATGGAAATGAAATTATAATTGGTGAGGTTGATGAAATTGAATTATCTGATGGCTTCTTTGATTTTACTGAAAAGTATACATTAAAATCTTCAAAAATTCATATGCCTGCAAGAATAGATGAAGATATGGCAAAAAAGGTGAAAAAAGAAGCTATTAAAATATATAAAGCCTTAAAATGTAAGAACTTTGCTAGGGTAGATATGTTTATAACTCCAGGCAAGGAAATAGTATTTAATGAAGTAAATACAATACCAGGATGTACTTCACATAGCAGATACCCAAATATGCTTAAGGGCATAGGAATAACATTTGACGAATTTATTAATAGGGCAATAGGAATGGTGATAGATGATGATAGTAAAATTAACGAAGAACAATTTATATAATGGAAGCTTAGTTCTTGTAAATGCTGATAATCCAATTAATGAAAGGTTTAAATATGGAAATTTAGTAGCTCCATTTTTAGAATATGAAAATATTTTAATTAATGAAAGAGCCAGTAATATACTAAGAGAAGTATTGACTAATATTAACGGTTATGAGCAGATAATTCCTGTTAGCGGATACAGGACTTTAGAAGAACAAATTAATATCTATAATAGTTCAGTTATAGTAAATGGAGAAGGGTTTACAGCTAAATATGTGGCAGAGCCTAACTGTAGTGAACATCAAACAGGATTAGCTATAGATTTAGCACAGAGATCTAATAATGTAGATTTTATTTGTCCGGAATTTCCATATGAAGGAATATGTCAAGTTTTTAGAGATGTAGCTATGAGATACGGATTTATTGAAAGGTACAAGGAGGAGAAGAAAGATATAACTAAAATTTCAGGCGAACCTTGGCATTTTAGATATGTAGGGTATCCTCATGCTGAGATAATAACCAAAAGTAATATGGCTTTAGAAGAATATCTAGAGTTTATTAAAGATTATAAGTATGGAGAAAATCCTTATGTATATATAAAAGATGGTAGAAAAATCGAGATATCTTATAAAGAGTATGATGGAGAGAATACATTTATTAGATTAGAAGATAGTGATTTATATTTAATATCAGGAAATAATTATGATGGTTTTATAATAACAGTTTGGAGATAGGGAAATGAGTGGAATCTGTGGTTTAATTTCAAGTTTTGAAGATATTAGTAAAGATATCAGTAATGATATTGATATGAAATTTATTAAAGAGTGTGATAGAAATACTAAGGGAGATAGAGCTTGGGTAGAGATAGACTTAGAAAATCTTAAAAATAATGTTGAAGAAATAAAAAGTAGTATTCATGATAACTGTGAGTTTATGGCTGTAGTTAAGGCAAATGGATATGGACATGGATCTGTTGAAATATCTAGATACCTTAATAAAATTAATGTATATAACTTTGCTGTGGCAACTATTAATGAAGCTATTGAATTAAGAGAAGGTGGGGTTAGAGGGGATATACTTATCTTAGGCTATACACACCCAAGTAGGTTTAATGACTTAATTAAATATGATTTAATTCAAACAATAGTAGATTATAATTATGCAGAGGATCTTAAGAAGTTTGAAAAAATTATAAGGGTTCATTTAAAGATAGATACAGGTATGCATAGACTAGGTGAAGATTTTCATAATTTAGATACTATAAATAAGATTTTCAGCTTTAAAAATCTAAAAATAGAAGCTATATTTTCTCATTTATATGTAGTTGATAGTGATAATAAAGAAGATATTTTCTGCACAGAAGAGCAAATAAAGAATTTTTTTAAGATAGCAGAGGATATTAAAGAAAGGTTTAATAAAAATATTAAACTTCATATTCAAAATAGTTATGGAGCATTGAATTATCCTAATCTTCCTTGTGATTATGTTAGAATAGGAATTTCTATGTATGGTGTTAAAAGTAGCCTAAATGACAATATAAAAAGTAATGTAAGATTAAAGCCTGTTTTATCTATAAAGGCTAGAGTTGCTGTTGTTAAAGGTATTCATAATGGAGATTCAGTAAGTTATGGTAGAGAGTTTATTGCGAAATCAGATATGAAGGTAGCAACAGTGACAATAGGCTATGCTGATGGTATTCCAAGAAATATTTCCAAAAGTAATGCTTATGTATTAGTAAATGGTAGACAAGCTCCTATTATAGGAAGAGTGTGTATGGATCAATTAATGATTGATGTAACTAATATTAATCATATTGAAGAAGGTGATATAGTTACTTTAATAGGAAAAGACAATGAAAACTATATATCAGTTGAAGAGGTTGCAGAGGCAGCAGGAACAATTACTAATGAGTTTTTAAGTAGATTATCTAAAAGATTACAGTATTACTATAAGTAAATTAGGAAGAATTATGTTTAAATATATAGGAGAAAAGTTGTGAAAATAAAAATAATAGATAAAAAGACAGAATATCCGGGAATAGACTTATTTAGGGTAATTGCTGTAATTCTTGTAGTTATGAATCATACTTATCCTTTAGCAGGTATAAATGAAACTGCTGACTTTGTATTAGCTAGGATTATTGCACGTGTAGCAGTACCATTTTTCTTTATGGTAAGTGGGTATTTCATTTTACCTTCAATTATAGGTGAAAATAAAGACTATACTACAGTAATTAGAAATGTGAAAAAGCTAGTAAAATTATATATTATAGCTACATTAATTTATTTACCTATAGGTATTTATTCAGGAAATATTGGAGTTAACATAGGTGTCGTAGGAGCTTTGAAGGAACTTTTATTTAACGGGACATTTTATCATCTTTGGTATTTACCAGGAGCTATAATTGGAATACTAATAGTTTCTATGCTACTAAAGAGATTTAACCAAAAGCAAGTTTTCATAATTTCTTTAGGTTTATATATTGTAGGACTATTTGGAGATAGCTACTACAAAATAGCTGAAAGTATTCCTGTAATTAAAGAGCTTTATAATCTGATTTTTAACTTTTTTGATTACACTAGAAATGGAATATTCTTTTCACCGTTATTTTTTATACTTGGAGCAATAATAGCTAATGATAAAAGAAAGCCAAAGAAAAAAATTATGATGTATGGATTTATAATTACATTGTCATTAATGATAGTTGAAGGTTTAATATTAAATGAATTTCAGATTCAACGGCATAGTAGTATGTATATTTTACTATTACCAGTTATGTATTTCTTGTTCCAGTGGATTTTATTATGGAAGAATAGAAGTTTTAAAATCTTAAGAAATATTAGTATGATAGTTTATATTATACATCCTTTAGTTATTATACTAATTAGAGGTTTTGCTAAGGTGCTTAAGTTACAAGATATACTAGTAAGTAATAACTTAATTCATTTTGTAGCAGTCCTTTTTGGATCATTTGTGTTAGCTTTTATTATAGATTATATTTTAGGTAAGATTACCAAAAAAAGAAGTGTAAATAGCTCGATTAGGAGACATATTTAAAAAGCCTATTGGCTTATACTGGCATAAGACTAAGTAGTAAGCTGTGGATTTGGACTCTAATTTCATTATATTCTTAATAAAGTTTCATATTAGTTTTATATTAGGATGATATAGTATAGCCAAGCATATTTTAAGGAGGAATTTTAATGAGTACATTTGAAAGAGCTTGGTTATATATAACTAGAAAGAAAGTTAAAAGTATTAGTATGTTTCTTATATTATTGGGAATAGCAACAGCTACATTAGGTGCACTTTCAATAAAAAAGGACACATTAGCTAATATAAACAACAGATAAATAAAAATTTTGAAAATGGGTTTCAAATGGATTCTGAAACTAAAGATAATGATATTACAAATAATGAAATTAATCAAATATTAAATATAAATGGTGTTAGTAAGTATAATGCGAAAGCCATTGTTAAAGCAGATGCTAAATCTATTAAACAAGTAGAACCATTAGAATCACAAGTACAATATACTTCTGATAGTATGAAAAATGCTGTTGAAATACAGGGGATTTATTACTCAGAGATAGACAATATGTTTGTAAATGGATTAATAAAATTAGTAGAAGGAAGACATATAACTAAAGAAGATGAAAATAAGGTACTAATACATAAAAGGTTAGCAGAATTAAATAGTTTAAAGCTTGGAGATACTATATCAATTGAAAAAGTAAGATATCTGATGAAAATGCAGGTGGATCAGATAAGAAAGTTGATTTAGTTGTTGTTGGAATATTTGATAGTGAAATTAAACAAGAAGCAAATATGGCTTCTGAGTTAGTAGATAATGTTTTAATAGGTAGCATGAATGTAATGAAAGAATTATATGAATATACAGATAAAACCTTAGGGTATAGACAAGCAAATAATAATATGATTTTATACCCACATAAACGGATGAATTTAATTAAATATCAATTTACAAAAAAAGTTCTACTCTTTGAAAGAGGAGGCACTTTTTTCTTTGCTCTTAATTTCAATATCTAGGCCAATAAAATTTATTGAAACGTATAAGGAGGTAATTAGTTTGTACACAGAAATAGAAAATCCAGTGACATAACATAATATAATATCTTCCCAACAACGTACCTTAAATGCTAAAATAGTAGAAATAGAAGCAATTTAAGTAAGGATGTGTTGAAAGAAGTATGCAAAAATATAATCAGAATAATCCGCAGCTTATTAATTCTATGGTATGTGCTATAGATATATTAGGATTTTCACAAATGATAGTGGATTCTTGTAATGAGGGAGAGGGAAACAAGCTACTTAATGAGATTAGCTTTCTTATAAATAAGAACAAGCAATGTATAATCCCAAATAAGTACAGTCAAGGAAAGATAAAGATATATACTGATAATATGATTGTTGGATACCCTATAAAAGATGATGGTGAGGAAGAGTTAGACGAAATATTGGACAATGTATCAGAATATCAATTTAACCTAGCGCTAGAAGGCCTTTTCGTTAGAGGGGGCGTAAGTGTAGGTGAATTTTATATAAATGAAGATATTGTTTTTGGACCAGCTCTTTTGGATGCTCATAATACGGAGAGTAATCTAGCTTGCTATCCAAGAATTATATTAGACAATAAGACAGTTAGTAGATTACAAAAGTACATAAATAATTATGAGGTTGCACCACAACACAAGAAAATACTTATTGATAGTGATGGGCAGTGGTTTTTAAATTATTTAAATACTATATTTAAATGTTATACAGAATGTAACAATGAATATGAGTTTGAAAAGGCACAAATAGAATTACTTATTAGACATAAAGTTAAAGTTGAAGAGATGCTAGAGTTAAATAAAAAAAATATAAGAGTATGGGACAAGTATGTATGGACAGCTAATTATCATAATTATTTCTGTAATCTAAATTTTCCAGGTGAAAAACAGTTGAAAATATCAAGAAAGAGGTTACTTTCATGGCCAAGAGAAATTTCAAAAAATGATTTTTAATATCATAACTATATATTATGAATTCAAATGAAATTTATTTGTAGTAAATCTTTAATTCAAATATGTTGAAGTTTTCATATAATTATGATAGTATACAAAATGCATAAAATTAAATAGGCAAATCTAAGGGAATCTAGATACGCAAAGCTATAGGGACTAAAGTTTACAAAGCTATTCTTTTTGGGTAGCTTTTTTTATGTACTTCTGAGGGGAATAAATAATCAGAGGGAAAAAGGTGAATAAAAGGAAAATAGTGGCCATAATGACAGCTGCAAAAGTTTCAAGATTAGAAGCATATCATAATGGAAAACAGATTTTATACAGCACCAAATTATAATGCAACAATAAAAAGGAAAAAGAATTTTAAGTATGAAAGATTATTAATTAAATTTGTAATCTTTTAATATTGGTAAAAAAAATTATAAAGTAGGAGAGGGAAAAAATAAAGATTAATTATGGAGTGATTTTTGTATGAAAAGGATAACTTTAAAAGATATTGTGATAGTCATACAGAGAACATTAGATTCTATGGATGACAGATTAGCAGGTCATGGAGAAAAGGTTGCATATATAATGTACAAGCTATTAAAATGTCATGGAGGATACAGTGATGAAGAAATCTTAAGAATGATTACATTAGCTGTGTTCCATGATATAGGTGTATATAAGATAGAGGAAAGAGATCACATTGTTGATATAGATTTAGAGATTCCAATGAACCATTCTGTATATGGATATTTATTTATAAAGTATTTTTCACCTCTATCAGATTTAGCAGATATAGTATTAGGGCATCATTTGTATCCTAAAGATTTTAATGATTCAGCTAAAGTAAAGATTCCTAAAGAAGCACTCATATTAAATTTAGCTGATAGTATTGCAGTTTTACAATTGCATTTTAATAAAATAGACCCTATGTTAATATTAAATAAAAGTAGTAATGATCTACTTGAAGAGCATAAAGAGTTATTTAAAAAAGCATGTAATGAATATGATTTAATAGAAAAAATAGAAACTGATACATATTTAAATGAGTTATATGAAATTTTAGATAAAAGAGAGCTATCAAGAAGAGAAATAATTGCATATGCAAGGATGTTAAATTATGCTATAGATTTTAGAAGTGAATCTACTGTAGTACATACTATAACTGTGGAAGAAATAAGCTGGCAAATATCTAAAATGTTAGGATTAGATGATTATAAGTCAACAATAATCAAGATAGCATCTATGCTTCATGATATAGGAAAATTATCAATTCCAATAAATATCTTAGAAAAGAAGGGAAAGCTTACTCAGGAGGAATTTGAGATAATAAAATGTCATACTATAGTTGGATATAATATTTTAAGTAATATGGGAATAGATGATATACGAGATATAGCAACACTACATCATGAGAAGTTAAATGGAACTGGATATCCATTTTATTTAAAGGGTGATAATATATCAAAGGAAGCAAGAATAGTAGCAGTTGCAGATGTATTAAGCGCTTTGATAGGAAAGAGAAGTTATAAGGATGAGTTTTCAAAGGATGAGGTTATATCAATATTATCAAATATGGCATCTAATTATGAGATAGACAAGGATATATGCAATTTAGTAATTGAAAATTATGACTATATTGAAAAAAGAGTTAAAGCTAATACGAAAAATACACTAAAATTATATAAAAATTTAATGAATGAGTATAAAGAGTTATTAGAATATTTTGAAAAAATAAGTTTTATCCTTAAGTAAAAGAGATGATAAGGATGTTAGTTAAGTATGTATTGATGTAAAAGTCGATACATACTTTTTTTACTATTAAAGACTAAAAAGGTGTAATGATGGGCATGAGGAAAGTATTCCTTTAAAAGAAGGACTATATAGATGTGTTGACAATAAATTGAAATAGTGATATAACAGAAATTGAAGATTAGCACTCGATGAGTTAGAGTGCTAACAAAAATATCTTTAAATTAGAAGGGGAGATTTAAATTGGAAAAGAAGCAATTTAAAGCAGAATCAAAGAGATTATTAGACATTGTTATTAACTCTATCTATACACATAGAGAGATATTTTTAAGAGAGTTAATATCGAATGCAAGCGATGCTATTGATAAAATTTATTATAAAAGCTTAAGTGATAGCACACTTACATTTAATAAAGAAGATTACTTTATTAAAATAACACAAGATAAAGAATCTAAAACATTAACAATATCTGATACAGGTATTGGTATGACTAAAGAAGAATTAGAAGAAAACTTAGGAACTATTGCAAAAAGTGGATCTCTTAAGTTTAAAGAAGAAAATCAAATAAAAGATGGATATGATATAATTGGTCAATTTGGTGTAGGATTCTACTCAGCATTTTTAGTTGCAGATAAGGTTACTGTAATAACAAAAGCTTTTGGAAGTGATAAAGCTTATAGATGGGAATCAGAAGGAGTCGAAGGATATTCAATCGAGGATGCTACAAAAGATTCATATGGTACAGATATAATATTACATCTTAAAGAAAACACTGAAGATGAAAATTTTGATGAATATTTAAATGAATATAGAATAAAATCATTAATTAAAAAATACTCAGACTTTATAAGATATCCAATTAAGCTAGATGTAACTAAGTCAAAGCTTAAAGAAGGTTCAGAAAGTGATTATGAAGAGTATAAAGAAGAAGAAACTGTAAACAGCATGGTTCCAATCTGGAGAAGAAATAAAAGTGAGCTTACAGATGAAGATTATAACAACTTCTATATGGAAAAGAGATTTGGATTTGATAAACCATTAAAACATATTCATATAAGCGTTGATGGTATGGTAAGCTATAACTCAATTCTTTATATTCCGGAAAATTTACCATTTAACTATTACACTAAAGACTATGAAAAAGGCTTAGAACTTTATTCAAATGGTGTATTAATAATGGAGAAGTGTGGAGATTTATTACCAGATTACTTTGGATTTGTAAAAGGTATAGTAGATTCACAAGATTTATCTCTTAATATTTCAAGAGAACTATTACAACATGATAGACAATTAAAGCGTATTGCTAAAAATATTAATAATAAGATTAAAAATGAGTTAGAAAATATGCTTAAAAATGATAGAGAAAGCTATGATAAATTCTACAAGACTTTTGGAAGACAATTAAAGTTTGGCGTTTATGAAGAATTTGGAGCTAATAAAGAAACTCTACAAGATTTAATAATGTTCTATTCTTCAAAGGAAAAGAAAATGGTTACTTTAGGTGAATATGTAGAAAGAATGCCTGAAGAACAAAAATACATCTACTATGCAGTCGGTGAGTCAAATGAAAGAATAGAAAAGCTTCCACAAACTGAATTAGTTAAGGATAAAGGATATGAAATACTATACTTTACTGAAGAGATAGATGAATTTGCTATTAAAATGCTTATGAACTACAAAGAAAAAGAATTTAAGTCAGTTTCAAGTGGTGATTTAGGAATAGAGGCTGATGAAAAAGATGAAGCTATAACTGAAGAGAATAAAGGATTATTTGAATCAATGAAAGAAGCTTTAAGTGGTAAGGTTAAAGCAGTAAAAGTTTCTAAGAGATTAAAGAATCATCCTGTATGCTTATCTTCAGAGGGTGAACTTTCAATTGAGATGGAAAAGGTTCTTAACTCAATGCCAAACAATGAAGGTGTAAAGGCGGATAAAGTTCTTGAGATAAATCCAAATCATGAGGTATTTAACTCACTAAAAGAAACTTTTGAAAATGATAAAGACAAGTTTGATTTATATACAAATCTTTTATACAACCAAGCTTTATTAGTTGAAGGATTAAGTGTAGAAGATCCAGTAGAATTTGCAAATAATATTTGTAAGTTAATGAAGTAATAAAAATTAAGTTTATTAAAATATAGAATAACCTGATGGGTAAATTTACCTGTAAGGTTATTTTTTTATTGTTTAATATTTATCTACTACTCCAGATGCTATAAAATAGAAAGTAATTATGTTATAATATATATAAATATAAAGATAGAGGTAGTAATATGGAAGAGTTAAACATAGGTAAAAAAATTCAAGATTTTAGAAATGCAAGCAATACTAGTGTAAGAGAGTTATCAAAGAAATCAGGAATTACAGCCTCTATGTTAAGTCAGATAGAACGTGGTCTTGTAAATCCATCAATAAATACATTAAGATCTATAGCTAACACTCTAGATGTTCCATTATTTTATTTTTTTAAAGAGGATGCTGAAAAAGAAGAGTTAGTTGTAAGAAAGAATAATAGAAAAACTATAGGTTTCCCTAATCAAAGTGATGTAAGGTATGATTTATTAGTTCCAAATACTTTAGGAACAATAGAGTTTTGTATGATGGAAATTCCTAATGACAGTAAATCAGTAGAGGAAGCAGAAAGTCATAAAGGTGAAGAGGTAGCATATGTAATTGAAGGAAGAGTAGATATAATTGTAGCAGGTTTAAGATATACTTTAGATGAAGGAGATAGTATTCGTATTCCTCCAATGACAGATCATAAGTGGGAAAATATAGATACAAAACTTGCAAAAGTAATATTTGCAGTAACTCCACCAAGCTTTTAATTTATTATATGGTGTTAAGTATAACTTAACTAAAAGCCGGTTAAAAAATTATAAATACTAAAAAAGGGGCTATTAAGCTCCTTTTTGTTTTTTCTATAATTGTTCAATAAAAAGCATTAGCTAATGATAGATTCTTGGTTTGATAAAGGTGAATAATAAGATAATGTTAGAAATGATTGTGTTAAGTATTATTTAATTTTTTTAGCGATATATATTTACAAAAAACATATTTGCTGTTAATATTAACTTAAAATTGTTAAGTAAGACTTAACATAATTGTTGTTGCAACAACTGGTAGTACAATATTGGAAATCATAGTAGTATTTACCGTTAATTTAATCTTAAGTATGTAGATAAATGTTCTTACGGGAATGCTTTAAATTTTAGTAGAAGAGGTAATGTGATGATTTTAGATAGAGCAATGTCAGATTGGATAACAGAGTTTCCAATAATTAAGGATTTAATAGAATTAAAAGAGACAGTATTTATTAATCCGAATAAAATAGATGCGGAAAAAGCAATAGAACAATGTAGATTTTCAATGGATGATATAGTAGATGTAGCAAAGCGTTGGGAGAGGTTTGCACCTTACCTTGCTATAGTTTTTCCAGACACAAAAGCTTTAAATGGAATAATAGAATCTCCAATAGTAAAAATAAGTAAGATGCATAAATATTTAAATGAAGAGTTAGGTAAAGAAATTCAAGGAGATATATATTTAAAATGTGATAGCAAGTTACCAATATCAGGATCAATAAAGGCTAGGGGAGGAATTTATGAAGTTCTTCACTTTGCTGAGTCACTTGCTATAGAAAAAGGAATGTTAAAATTAGAGGATGATTACAGTATATTAGCAGAAGAGAGATTTAAAGATTTATTTTCTAAATACAGCATAGCTGTAGGATCAACTGGTAATTTAGGATTATCTATTGGAATTATGGCTGCAAAATTAGGATTTAAAGCTACTGTTCATATGTCTGCTGATGCAAAGAAGTGGAAGAAAGATATGCTCAGAAGCAAAGGTGTTACTGTAGTTGAATATAAAGATGACTATAGTAAAGCTGTAGCTGAAGGACGCAAACAAGCTGAAGCAGATGAATACTGTTATTTTGTAGATGATGAAAATTCTAAAACGTTATTTTTAGGATATTCGGTAGCAGCACTTCGTTTAAAGAAGCAATTTGAAGAGGTTGGAATAAAAGTAGATAAAGAACATCCACTATTTGTATACTTGCCATGTGGAGTTGGAGGAGGACCTGGGGGGATTGCCTTTGGTATTAAAGAAGTATTTGGAGATAATGCGCATTGCTTCTTTGCAGAGCCTACTCACTCACCATGCATGCTATTAGGGCTTTCTACAGGATATCATGATAAGATATGCGTTCAAGATTTTAATATTGATAATAGAACTGATGCTGATGGGTTAGCAGTTGGAAGAGCATCAAGTTTTGTAGGAAACATTATGGAACCATTTATTAGTGGTAGTTATACTATTACAGATGAAAGAATGTATAAATATTTATATAAGATAATGGATTTAGAAAATATTAGATTAGAGCCAAGTGCTTTAGCCGGTATGTTAGGCCCATATAATATTGAAATTTCATCTAAAGGTAAGGGTTATCTTAAAAAAGAAGGAATAGAAGACATGAAAAATGCAACACATATAGTTTGGGCAACAGGTGGAAATATGGTTCCAGAGGATATAATTGAAGAGTATTATAATAAAGGTAAGAATATAAAATAGAAATTTGTTTATAAGCAGGTTAAAAAGAAATTTTTTGACTTGCTTTTACTTTGTTTAGCGTCTAATTTTTAACAAAAAAATATAGAAATTTATACCTTTTTCAATAAAAAGATGATAAAATAGTTAGAGTTAAAGTTTTTTACAAAAGAGGGGGTCATAATATGACAGAAAACAACAATAAGAAGATTATGTGGTATAGTCTTGCATTGATGGCATTCTCAGGAGTTTGGGGATTTGGTAACGTAATTAACGGATTCTCAGAGTACAACGGATTGCAAGCAATTGTAGCATGGATTATTATTTTTGCTATTTACTTTGTACCATATGCATTAATGGTTGGAGAACTAGGTTCTGCATTCAAAAATCATGGTGGAGGAGTTAGCTCATGGGTTGGAGAAACTATAAGCCCTAAAATTGCTTACTTTGCAGGATGGACATACTGGATTGTCCATATGCCATATTTATCACAAAAGCCTAATAGTTTTATGATAGCTTCAAGTTGGGCAATTTTCCAAGATGGTAGAATTAGTAATATGAATCCAGTTTTATTACAGGTTAGCTGTTTAATTATCTTCATAGTTGCTTTATATATAGCAGGTAAGGGAATTAACCCATTAAAGAAATTATCAGCTTTAGCAGGTTCATCAATGTTTATAATGTCAATGCTATTCATTTTATTAATGTTAGCTGCACCTGCTATTACAAATGTACAGTTAAATCAAATTGACTGGTCATGGAGTACATTCATGCCTAAATTTGATGCTGCATTCTTTACAAGTCTTTCTATATTAGTATTTGCAGTTGGTGGATGTGAAAAAATATCACCATACGTAAATCAAATGAAAGATCCAGCTAAGGGGTTCTCAAAAGGGATGATAGCTCTTGCTGTAATGGTTGCTGTAACTGCAATACTTGGAACTATTTCATTAGGATTAATGATAGATTCTAATAATATTCCAAAGGATTTAATGACAAATGGAGCATACTATGCATTCCAAAAGTTAGGGGAATACTATAACTTAGGAAATATATTTGTAATACTTTATGCAATAACAAATATGATAGGTCAATTTGCTGTTTTAATAATATCAATAGATGCACCTTTACGTATGTTACTTGATAGTGGAGATAGAAACTATATCCCAGAAAAGTTATTTGTTAAGAATGAAAATGGAGCATATGTAAATGGACATAAGCTAATATTTGTAATTGTATCAATACTTATAATTGTTCCAGCTATGGGAATTGGAAGTGTTGATGAGTTAGTAAGATGGCTTGTAAAATTAAATGCAGTAGTTATGCCACTTAGATATCTTTGGGTATTTGTTGCTTATATTGCATTAAAGAAAACTGGAGATAAGTTCGAGAGAGAATATTATTTCGTAAAGAATAAAACTTTTGGAATAATATTTGGAGTATGGTGTTTTGCCTTTACTGCTTTTGCTTGTATTGGAGGAATGTATTCAGAGGACAAGTTCCAATTAACTTTAAATATATTAACACCATTTGTATTAATTTTACTAGGATTTATCCTACCAAAGATTGCTAAGAAAAATAAAAAGGTAGAAGCTTAAAGAAAAAAATAAGTTCATAGATAATGGATTTATAATATTTTTTATATAGAAAGCACTTATCATAATAATGGTAGGTGCTTTTTAATATTTACGGACAATGGAATCAATAATGATCTTAAGTTACTAAAATGATGAATCGAGATAAAATAATAGTTATACTATTGAAATTAAATATTAAATAGTATATAGATATTATATAAAAAAACTATTTTTTAAAGTGAATAAGAATATAGTTTTAAATATT
>OGIX01000425.1_pt1 | contig 32091 bp, 33 predicted proteins | sample 1571901 | NCBI WGS metagenome assembly OGIX01 (sample SAMEA2582102, study PRJEB24529) | metagenome | biome: Human gut stool | place: China | collected 2011
CGAGATCTACACTCTTTCCCTACACGACGCTCTTCCGATCTCCCTATAGCACGAACTATTAAATCTTTCGAAAAAGCCTTACACAGCATTTTCACCCACCCGTCTTATCTGCCCCATCCGGCCCATCAATTTTCTCATTTGGCCCAACCGACTTTGCAAAACGGCCACACTCAGAAGCTCATTCGGCCCGAACGAGAAGCTCAAAGAGGCCCTTTCGCAAGTCAATATCAGGATGGAAAAGCCCCCTTCAGGGGGGTGGGGGTCCGTTAGGGGGATGGGAATCTAAAAAAGGGAAGCGCCCTCGCACTTCCCTTGCCACTGCAAAGATACAACACAAAAGGCCGGAATGCAAATCGGCAACGAAAAGAACTAACAAAAAGCGCCTCTCCCCACCTTTCTCCCCCCCAACAACCGCCCCTCCCATTTATCCCGCCCCTCACAGCATGGCCATTTGCACATCCATCCACCAAAACACAGACTTCTCCGCATCTCAAAATGTTAATTTTGCGTTAAATAGATAAAGCAACGCACCACCCGAAAGATATTTACCCTATCTTTACCATCAAAAGAAAGTGACATGCGTTTACCATGAAAAAACTTGCAATCTTTTTATATTATGTAGTCTTTTTAGGAAGCCTGCAAGCACAGAGTGTATTTTCATTTGAGCAGATTGGATTGAAAAGTGACAGTCTGCCTAAACAGCTTGTTGAGTATTTTGATCCGGGAGAGCGCGGAACCGACCTCCTGTGGGATTTCTCCGGCCAACTTCGCTCAAATGTTGTCCAACCGGTGGTTTACCATTCCGACTCGTTGGGGCGCATATCTGCCATAGGCAAGGGGCTACTCTGTCGCTACCGCTTAAAAACAGATACTTTATTTCTTATAGAAAGCAATTACATACGCATGGTTCAAAAAGTGATAAAGGACTTCAAGAGGTTCTGATTCGGATATTGCATATCTTTTGTCAAACCCTAATATTCCTGTAATTATTTTACATGGTGACGGCCATGTTTATGGTGGATATTATTCTGGTGCCGGAATTCCTAGTTCGTGGGAAAATGACCATAACCTAGGGACCGTTAAACAAATTCTGTCTGGCACTTATCCCATAGAGTTTTATGTAGAATATATGAAAAGGAATCATTAAAATGAAAATATATCTAATTTTAATCATTTTATTTTTGGGGACTTGCAGAGGCTCTGATAATAGAACTGATTTACAAAGCCAAAATGAAATCAGATTATCTTGCATTGACAAAAGTTTATGTTTGGTGCTGGATGAATATATTCGTGCCCATCCGGAATTTAATATTCTGACTCTGACTACCAATGTTGATACAATTGATTTCACTTTTAATATCAAAGGGCTGTCCCATAAAAGGCCCTATATGATATTAGGTCCTGCCGCTGAAAGGGGGTTTGATGAAATCGATGGTCATCAGCGGCCTTATCCATCTTCATTTTTTGTATATGGCAAATATAAAATATTTGTATTTTCCGATATGGACTATTTGGCAAATCCACAAATTAGCGGTAAGTTGTTTCAAAGAGAAAATGATTTACGTAGGAAGTTTGATTTGAAAAACTTTTGGATGCTATATCGTGATGAAAACGATAGGATATTGATTTTGACACGAGAGATAGGGATGTTTATGAAAGTCCATCTTGTAAAGCCAACTATTGAGTTTGTTGATTGGGCCGAGAAGCACCGTATCGAGATTGATAATTGAAATGCCTGTGTGGTGATTTTTTTATATAACAGCAGAGAAATAGTATGAAGAGGTTGCTTTGTATCGTAGTAGTTTTATTGACAATATCTTGTCGGAAGGCTTCCGTATCGTTATTGAACCGATTAGAGTCTGGTTGCCTGAGTGAATCTGTGATAGGTTTGGTGGATAGCTATATGATGGCCCATCCAAAAGAGAAGGCTATTCTTTTAATCAATGGAGTGGACAAACGTTCTTTCGACTATCCTGATGACTGGGAAGATGACTATAATGGTGAATTTATTGCCATCGGGCCCGTCTCCGCTGAAATATTTATGGATTATGATGCAGTGAAACGATATTACCCATATTCCTATTTTGTGTATAAAAACCATATTGTATTTGTTTCATCGTCTCTCGATAGCAGTTCATGTCAAGAAGAATGTAAAGAAGTGTATTTAAGCTATATAGATTCTACATCCCCCCAAGTGGGTCATGATTACTGGTTGATTAATTGTACAATATCGGGAACGGCCAATTTGTTGACTAAATGTGCAGGAAAGTTTTTGTTGGGAAGAAGGACGACTCCACATAAGTGAAACAGGTCGTATTTATTGCGAGAATCTAATCTTCCAGAAGGGAGTTCACTTTTTGACTTTCAAGGACATGTTTATGGTACGACTGACCGTTTTGTAGTGAGGGGCGAAGTTCTGATATTTGAAAATTGAAATCAAATAAAATACTGAACATGAAAAGATATATGGTACTTTTTTCGTTGTTGATATTGACATCGTGCGAACAGAAAACGGAAAAGCGAGTCTCTTTTACCGAGCTGTACCACTTTTATGATAGTTATACCGGCAAATACGAGGATCTCCATCATGTATATAGTGATGTATCTTTAGTGGCAAATAAGTTGCAAAGGTTTTTAGATTCAACGGGACTTCCCAGAATATATGTTGATACGTCAAGGACTGTTGGTTATACTCAATTTACAAAGGTTCTGTTACTATATGGATATAATCTTAAGTTGTCAGCAGACAAAAAAACTTATCAACCTATAGGGGATAATTATTATGGCATCTGCTTTTCTCATGGGTTTGCTGTAGATACGCTAAATATGATAGTTGACAACGAACGGTTATTTACTCTGTATAAAAAGCAGGCGGCAGCGTGTGGATTTGAAAAGTTGGATTATGATAGTAATTTTTATTCACGAATAGTAAGTCATACAGATACAAATGATTATGGTGGCGGATACTCTGTAGGTTTTCTGAGAAGCGATAAAGAGTCCTTATTTCGAGATGGGGATAAAATAATAACAGTGAATGGGAAATATCGTATAACGTTAGTTCATGACCCTTAAAACCTGAATATACTGCAAGGCAGAACGGAATGGAAAAACAAAAGCTGTAAGGATCAACGTTGCAAACAGAAAAACTCTTTCCAAGTCCGAAAGGAAAACCGTCGCTGCTTTAAAAAGAATCATCAGCCATGAAGTGATATGGAATAAAGATTTGGAAAGAATGAATAGAGACCTCATCGTTTTCCCGTTTAGGTTCGAGCTCAGGAAAGAATGCCGTTAGCAAGTCGGAAGGACAAGTAAAAGCATTGACTTTAAAACAACAAATAAAACATGAAACAAGGATATTTTATCAAGTAAAGGACATCCCCAAAAATCTGAATTTAAGAAATACAATTATTTCGATGAATTTACCATGATGGGACGGAACAACAGAATTATTGTACAAAAGAATACCGAGTAAAGCTATAAAAATGGAACGTATTAATAAAATCAAAATGGTTTTAGGTCTATGCTGCCTTTTGCTGTGCATAGCATGCAAAGACAATCGAGCCATTGAACTTAACCTGTGTGGTGTAGATGCTTACTATTCAATTGTTACTAAACAATACTATAAGAATGGCAATTTTCTACGTTTAGGATTCGTAGCCAAGAAAGACTGGAGCCCAAGCCATTCTGATACCCTGCTGCGGTTTGAAAATACAAGCCACTTGTCACGTTTTGTGGTCAACTACAAGGATAGTCTGCTTTGTATAAATCCACAAGTGAGCCTATGGCACGTGTCGAATGGTAAGGAGGCCCATGTGTTCTTCTCTTTATCCATAAGGGGAGAAGACTTGAGACGAAGGCACATCGTGTCGTTGAAACCATCGGAAATAGTGAAAGGGCTGTCTATAGACGAATGCAGCTTTGTCACGGACACAGGGGAAAAAGTTGTTTTCCAATTCAAGATGTCCAACGATGTGTATGACCATGTGCGCAGAATGAGACCGTCTAAGGATTATATACTGAAATATGACAGGCGGAATCATGTGATGTACAGATATTGGGTGAGCGAGCTGGTTCACGTGCGCCGTAAAACCGATATAAGATAAATTCCCCTAAACACCACGAAACAATGAAAAAAATCAAATGGATTCTACTATTCTTGGCCGCAGCAGCATGCTTTTTCTATTATGACGTGAAGCGGTATTATGTAGGGCGGAGCTTTTTTGACTACAACCTCCTACCGATGAACGCCAACACCCTTGCCGCCCGGTGGGGGCCGAAATACAAACGATACTTCTATTTCGTATTTAATGATTATGCGGGAAGACTTTTGGGCTATGATGTCCGGGTATACAATAAGTCTGACGTTCAGAGACATGGATATGGCGCTACTGATTATTTCGTTGTGGGCGACATCGTGGGCTATTACTATAATGACCGTCGACTCATCATCGTATGCCTGGACAAGAAAGGCCACGCGAGGTGGGGCAGGCCCTATCATTATAAAGACGATATTGTGTTTTTGGAAATCGACAAGCCGAGCAAGGCGGAATTGTTAAAACTAAAATATGTTGATACAAGTGATATTTAGTGGATACCGAATTTTTATTTTGCGTTAGGACGCAAAGAAACACACCACCCAAAAAGACATTTATCCGTTCTTTACTATCAATAGAGAATGAGATATAATGCCTCCAAATCGCTCTTGCCACAACGGGAATATCAGAAAACATCACACTGACATGCCCACCGGTGAGGTGAAAACAAGACAAGTCCATCCGTTAATGCCAACGTTGAAAAAATACGACGGAAGATTTCAAACAACACATTATTAAATTCTATGAACATTATAAATAAAAGTTTAGTGCAACAGATGATTATTCTATGTCATTATCATTGTTAATGCTATGCTTGGCTTTTCTTAATTGCACAGGGAAACAATCACAGTCATATTCATGCGACATCACGGTAGAGAAGATAAAAATAAGCGAGTGTGACACTTATTATTATGTGTACGTGTTGGCAACCATTGGTGAGCCAAATGCTGGCAGTGTGTATCTTCCACCTTATGTCGGGGAACATGGGGACAGATTAGATTGTCTGCCTTCATATATAAAAATGAAAATTCATAAGAAGGAAATCAATTTCAACAAGACACTTGGATTCGGCTTTATCCAAAAACAGGACAAAAGGAAAAAGTTACTGCTTCTATGGCAACAGGTAAGCAAAAATTATCTCCCCGTGGATAGCTTCAAAAAGATTTTCCAAAGGCAACTCTCTCTTATGATTTGGAAAAAGACTCTAACAAGTTTTATAAGAATCGAATTCTGTTTTACAGAAAGCATGGTGGCTTTGAAAGAAACGAGCATGAAGTTATTTCACGTTACCGACTGCCTGCTGACAGCAGTACTTTCAACTTTGTTGATAGCATTCACTTCAAACGCACTGCAAAATCGCGAAAACTGATAGTCATGATGCGCAATATCGACCCGTGGTGGGACTATACATATTCTTACGCCACGGAAGAAGAGTCAATGCCCTTTTATTAAGACATAACTGTCACTTTTCCTTTCATGCTGTCATATTTTCTTTCATCTGTAATGCCTTGACAATCATCCTCTTGTGGAGAAAATGACAGCATGACAGGAAAAACAGAAAAACAAATTTCGTGTATCCTCAACGAATCCTGCAACTGTTTTTGCTAAAGTTGAAAGACAAGGTGAAGTTACCGGACAGCAATCATTTGAATTACCAAGTAGATTTTATACAAACATAGAAGATTTGTATAAAGAGTAGCGGAAGACGGAGGAGTAAAAAGACAACAGCTTATAATGGAATTTGCTGATAGAAGTTCGTCCTTTCAAGGCGTTTTCTATCAGCAAATTCGGCTAACACTCGCGATGCAACGCGCATCGCTGCTTCTATCTCCCCAACCAAACTTCGGGATTGAGCTTGGCCGTCTCCTTACGGAGTTGGAATTGCAGGATGTTGTCGTTGCCCACAATGCCCAGTCCTTGACGGGTACTCACTTTCTGACCTCTATGCACACTGACAGATTTCAGGTTGGCATAAACGGAGATGTAGACACCATGCCGCACCATCACCACCCAAGAGCCTCCGAAACCTAACACGGCACTCACCTCACCATCGTAGATGGCGCGGGCACTTGCTCCGGCACTGCCGAGAATGTTGATGCCCTTATTGTCGAGTGTGACACCGGGCAGCCCCTCCACCGAATGTTGGCCGAAATGGCTCACTACACGATAGCTTCCCGTGATGGGCATGGGCAACCGGCCACGATTGGCCTCAAAGCCGTTGTTCATCATACGGTCTACCGTGGTCAGCGTGGCAGCCTCATGGGCTTCTTCCCTGGCCTCGGCAATGGCAGCCTCATTGCGCTTTTTCTCCGCTTCCGCCTTGCGCTCGGTGGCCACACGGGCGGCTTCGGCTTCGCGGGCGGCCTGTTCGGCTCTTGCCCGCCTTTCGGCAGCACTGCGAGCCGCAGCTTCCGCAGCCTCCCGTTTGCGCGCCTCGGCAGCGGCAGCCTGCGCTTTGCGGGCCTCTTCAGCAGCCTTGGCCGCAGCCTCGGCCTCGGCCTTCAATCGGGCTTCGCGCTCTTTGGCCTCTTGGATGCGACGGGCATTTTCTCTTGCAGCAGCTTCGGCCGCGGCCTTGCGGCGTGCCAACTCTTCGGCACGCTTCTTGGCAGCAGCCTCAGCAGCGGCCTTGCGACGGGCCTCAGCAGCGGCACGTGCACGTGCCTTGGCTACCTCTTCGGCAATGAGCCGGTCGATCTGTGCATTGAGTGCAGCGTCTTTCTGGCGTTGCTGGGCTATGATGCTCTGAATGGTGCGCTGTTGTTTCTGCAAGCCCTGCACCACATTCTGCTGCTCGGCCTTCTTGTTTTCAAGGTTCGACTTCTCTTGTCTACCTTTATATAATAAAGAGTTCTTGGCACCCTTCACCCGTTTCAGTTCTTCGTGCTTGCCAGTCACCTGCGACTGCTTGGCCTTCACCAGTTCGCCTTGTGCCTTCTGATAGCCGGCATACTGGCGAATGAAACGCATCCGGCGATACATCTGGGCGAAATTGTCGGCACTGAACACAAACATCAACCTTTCCTGCACCGAATGGTGGCGCGACATGTAGCGCAGCGAACGGATATATTTGGCCTTGCGGTCTTCGAGTTGCTGCTCGAGGGTTTGGAGCTGGCTTTTCAAAATGCCGATATTCCCATTGATGTGTACGATGTCCCGCTGTATACCCTCAATGCTCTTCTGACTTTGGTCTATCTCAGAATTGATGACAAGCAAGTCCTGCAACCGCTTCTTCACATCCTCCTGGTTGGCCCTGAGTGCTTGCTCCTGTTCCTTGATTTTCTTCTGGATGGCAGCCCGTTGCCCTTCCAGTCCACGGATGGAAGAATTGGAATAGCGAGGACGATTGCGGGTGGTGGAGGCCTGCTGCTTGGAGGCGGGAGTCGATTGCCGGTTGCCGGAAGTCTTCGTTCTGGCGGTTGCAGCCCGTTGAGGCTTAGCCTCCGTACCTTTACGCTTACCGGAAGCTGGAGTGGAAGTCTTTTTGCGAACAGAAGTCTGTGTCGTTCGTGCTTTCTCCCTATGCTTGGAATTCTTTTTCTGCGCAAAGGGAGTAAGGACGAATGAGAGAACGAGGAGCGTGGTGAGTAGTCTTTTCATTTACATTTTCATCAATTTACCCAATACGTCTTTCGGGGCCACTTTCTTGTATTTTGCCGACACTTGTGTCTGTGCCTCCCAATTGGCATCGGTTGTCACTTCGTCCATTTCGAGGGTGACGGTGGCCTGTTTGTTTTCCCGGGTGGCCGTGGTGCCCAAGCGGAACTGCTGATAGGCGGGGAACATCTTGACGCCCACGCTCTTGAAGTTGCCATAGTCCCAATCAAGCGTAGCCCTGCCATACTGCGAACTGTCATACGTGATATGGGCCTTCTCTATCCGACCGGACACACGGTTGGCATCCCATCTGTAAAGCATCTTGCCGTTACGGTAGCTCACGGGCAATGTCTGCGCCATGGAAGTCAGATCCACCTCAAACTTTTTCAGGTCTGACTCGGCCACCTTCTGATTACCCGGCAACAGCAGCTGGTTCCAGAAAAGCGCTTGGAGGGAATAGAACGTGATGCCCTGTTGTTGCAGGAAATCCACCTCCGAGTAGCCGGCCTTGATGTATTCCTTGTGCAAACGGTCTATCACAAGCACATAGTCGGGCGTGAACTCAAGCCGTCCCACCTCCGTACCCAGTAAAGGGATGAAAAGTTGAATGCGAATCACCTCATCCTTGCGCATGTGAAGGGAGCCCGGCACCGTGACATCCTTGTCACCAGCCTGCAGACTGAACGACATGCTTCCAACAATGTTCTTGGCATAAATCTGGTTGTCGGAAACTTTTTGTACGAAAGACAAAGCGGTGGTAACAGGCTGTTGGGAAATCACGGCCGACGATTGGGACAGGTTACCCCCGTCTTTCACCACAGCCTTTTTGCCGGCACACGAAGCCAACCCTATCAGCGTACAGAGTGCAACGGTCTTTATGATTGTTCTTTTCATTCTTTTATATATTTCTTTTGTTTGATTTTCTTAGGCAGCACGGCACTTTTACTTCCGGCCTTCAACGCCTTTTCCCAATATTCGAGTGCTTGAGGCATGTCGCCCCGCATGGCACTGATGTCACCTGCATGTTCGTAGTAGACATCGGAGACATCGGTGGAGTCGAGGTTCTGGAAGGCCTGATCGATATAGATTTTCGCCTCCTCATAACGGCCCTCCATGAAGAGAATCCAAGCGTAGGTGTCAAGATAGGTCGCATTTTTAGGTTCGGCCTTGATAGTCTTATAGCTCATCTGCTCGGCTTTCGAGAGTTCCTGATTGCGCACACTCAGATAGTAGGCATAGTTGTTGAGGCAAGCTATGTTGTCGTTCTTCCACTGGAGGCAACTGTCGTAGGCAGCGAAAGCCTCCTCAGTACGTCCCTTTTGGTTAAGAATGTCGCCCATCAACGCATAGAAATCAGACACAAACTCCGGATTGCTGTTGCTCTTGATTTGCGAAACACCCCTGCGAAAAGCGTCAAGCGCAGCATCGGTCTGCTCTTTCTGGTAATAGGCCATGCCCATAAAGTAATAGAATGCCATTTCGTCGGGATTGTATTGCTGGGCCGGACGGCACATCGCGATAACCCCATCATAGTTTTTCTTGGCCCAAAGTGCCTGTATCAACTGCAAACGGGCACCGGCATTGTCGGGAGCTATATCAAGCACATGCCGGAAAGCCTGCATAACAGAATCCTCGGGCATCTTCTTGAGTGACATGTAGGCGGCTTTCAGCTCTGCCATGTCGGCATTGGACTGCGGCAAAGCCAAAACGCGGTTGAACACGGCCAGCACCTCGGTGGAATCGCCACCGGAGGTCTCGTTCTTGTGAATGAGTTGCCGCATGAGCGTGGTCTTAGTGGCCATCTCTGTCTTGGGATTGAGGAGCATACGGTCAAGCAACCGGTCGGCAAGCCCCTCCTGCCCGATGGCATTGTAATAGTCGTAGAGTGACGACTGGGCGTAGGCATTTTCCGGTTCTTCCTTCAACACTCCCATAAAGTATTTATAAGCCTCCTTCTGCCTTTCGTTCTGCATGAGCCAGTTGCCGAGCATCACCTGATAGTTCAAGTCGAGCGGATGATTGTCCACAAGCGACTTGAGTGCACGGTAGGCTGCCTTCTTGTCGCCTGCCATGTCATACACCTGCATCTTGGCCAGCGTGAGCTGTTCGCTCTCCCCCTGGGCCGTTTCCAAGCGGTTGAGCGTCTCTATCACCTTCGCAGGCTGCTTCTGTTGCTGGTAGAGTTGGCTGAGCATCTGCAAGACTTCTGTGTTGTCGTGGTTGTGGGCATAAAGATTTTCGTAGGCCTCTATCGCTTTGGGATAGTTGCCGGATCCAATGTAGTGTTGTGCTACACGCTCCATGTAGGCGGTGTTGTCGGGATTCAACTCGGCGGCCTTGAGCAGATAGGCCAACGCCGTGGAATCGTTTTTCATCGAAGAATAGTACATGGCCAGATAATAATACACTTCCGCAGCCTTCGGATCAATGTTCCGGGCATGCTGAAAGAGATCGAAGGCGGCGTCATGCCGGCCCGCACTCAACTGCCGTGCCGCTTCCAAAAAGAAGTAGTCAAACCGCCTACGAGCATCAACCGACAAACTGTCTTGCTCTGTCTTTACAGGCACAACGCCTCTCTTATGCCGCCCCGAAGAAGGCAATGCCAAGGTCAGGATCGGCACTAACAAGCACAGGATAACGATATATTGCACCTTTATCTTCAACACGATGTTTTTCCTTTCTGTTCCCATTTTTCATTTCATGCCCGTATGCCCGTAGCCTCCGGCTCCGCGCTCGGTCTCATCGAGTCCATCAACAGCGATGAGTTCACCCTGTTCGTGACGAGCTATAACCATTTGGGCAATACGCTCACCGTCGTTAACCACAAATTCGTCAGTGGAGAAATTCACGAGCAGCACCATCACTTCCCCACGATAGTCGGCATCCACCGTGCCCGGCGTGTTGAGCACAGTGACGCCATGCTTCAAGGCCAAGCCGCTGCGCGGACGCACTTGGCCCTCATAACCTGCCGGAAGGGCAATGTACAGCCCCGTCGGTATGAGCCGCCGCTCCATCGGACGAAGCGTTACGGGAGCCGAGAGATTGGCCCTCAAATCCATACCGGCACTCTGCGCCGTGGCATAAGTAGGCAAGGGATGATGGCCTTTATTGACTACCTTTATCTGAATCATGACAGTTGGCTTTCTATTATAAATAATGTGCAAAAATAATCATTTCCAATCACATAAGTGAATATTTCATTGGAAAAAGGGCTGTTTTTAGCCAATTTTAATTACTTTTGCCCTATGAAATGGCAACAACTGATATCCAACATGCGTCTCGGACAGGAGCACCGCCACCCGTTGAGACACGACGACCGCTCTGAATTCAAGCGCGACTACGACCGTCTCATCTTCTCCGCGCCGTTCCGCAGACTCCAAAACAAGACCCAAGTGTTCCCGCTCCCGGGCTCCATCTTCGTACACAACAGGCTCACCCATAGCTTGGAGGTGGCCAGTGTGGGCATGTCGCTCGGTACCGACGTGGCCCGAAAACTCAAGACACTCCACCCCGAACTCACGGGAACGCTCTTCGAAGAGATTGGCACCATCGTGTCGGCGGCTTGTCTGGCCCACGACTTGGGAAATCCACCATTTGGGCACTCCGGCGAAAAGGCCATACAGACATTCTTCACCGAGGGCGAGGGCAACTATCTGCACCAACAGCTGAGTCCGGAGTTCTGGGATGATCTCACCCACTTCGAGGGCAACGCCAACGCATTCCGCCTGCTCACCCACCGCTTTAAGGGCCGTCGTGAGGGTGGATTCGTCATGACCTACTCCATGTTGGCCAGTATCGTGAAATATCCGTTCGCCAGCAGTCTGGCCGGCAGTCACGGAAAATTCGGCTTCTTCGTATCGGAGACAGAGAGCTACCAAAAGATTGCCAACGAACTGGGCATCACCCGTAAATCGGGGAAGGGCGAACCGCTCTGCTATGCCCGCCATCCGCTGGTGTATCTTGTGGAAGCTGCTGACGACATCTGCTACGAAATCATGGACATCGAGGACGCCCACAAGCTCAAAATCCTGTCGTTTGAAGAAACGAAAGAACTGCTTTTGGGATTTTTCGACGACGGGGAGAAGGACGAGATATGCCGGCGCATGGAAGAAGAACATGTGACCGACCTCAACGAGCGGGTGGTCTATATGCGGGCTTGTGCCATTGGCAAACTTGAACATGACTGCGTGGATGTTTTCGTGGCACACGAGCAGGATATCCTCGACGGCACCTTCGAGAAGAGTCTGATAAAGCATCTGCCCCAACGGGAGCTTGATGCATATAAACGCTGCGCGGAAATTTCTCGGCAAAAGATTTATCTCAGCAAACCCGTCCTTGACATCGAACTGTCGGGTTACAAAATCATGGAAACGCTGATGAGTGTCTTTATCGAAGCTGCCGTAAACCCCGAACGATTCCACAGCCAACAGCTCATACGGCGCGTAAGCAGCCAGTACGACATTTCCGGAGACCAACAGGAAACGCGCATTATGGCTGTCATCGACTACATCAGCGGCATGACCGACATCTACGCGCTTGACATCTATCAGAAAATCAACGGCATCAGTCTGCCAATCGTATAAACCACCCTCCCTATCACACTTCGCCGCCCGGCTTGACAAGCCGGGCGGCGTTTTCATTTTCCAACCTTTATCGGTTGATATGGATCCGCAAACCCATGTTGAGGCTGAAGTTGGCAGGGCGTTCCTTATAGATATTCTCCACACCGCTCCCGTTATTAAAGTGGTAGCTTACGCCGGGTTCTACGTAGGCACCGATCTCTCCACCTATCCTGTATTCCACTCCGACAGCCGCCCTGACAGAAAATTGCGGCCTCCCCTCCTTCACGCTACCAGTGGAGACTCCGGCATCATTATCGCCTTTTGCACTTCTGCCAAGTTCCCCTTTGACCAGCTTTTCCACTTCTCCTCCTGCAACTGCATAGAGATTAAGCCCTTTGATTTTCAACACACTGTAGCTCACGGCAACGGGCACGCCCACATAGTGCAGCCGCTGTTCGGCCACGCTCGCTTCTGCCTCCTTGACATAGGAAAACTTAGAAGAAAGATAGCTATAAGTCACTCCTGCTTGAACGCCCCACCGCCCATCGATGCTGTATCTTACCGATACTCCAAACTTGACCGGCTGACGATGTTTGGTCTCAGTTCTCACCTCGTCGGAACCCGTAATATTCTTCCGCGTATTGCCCCCAGAAAACTCTCTGTCATAGTCGCCTATCGGTTCTGCCGAGGCCAACAAGATGCCTTGGGCACCATTGGAAGTCCCTACAGAACCACCATAAGCAGTGCTGATACAGAACCTCGAACCTCCGGTTTCTCCTCCAAATCTTCTCCGATTTTCTTCCGGCTCCGCCCATTCGCGGGGCTTTCTCGTATCCGTTCCGGGCTTCGTCGCGCTGTTGGTTTTCGGAGTAGCACTGTCATTTCCCCTTTTTCCGCCTTCAGTTTCCGTCCGTCCATCCGGAGAGATGGCCACCTGTGTTCCCTCACCAGCATTAGGACCCGCGACGGCAACTCTCTTTTCCGACCTTTCCGGTTCACCTTTGCGGGCTACAAACGAGGCAAGAAGCCTGCCCGAAGACACCACTGGGAGTTGCAAAGTGTGGTCTTCCGTCTGCCCACTCTTAAAGGAATGACCGGCAGACTCCGCCCCACCACTTTCACTCGGTTGCCTTGCAAGCTGATGGGTGTCGGGCTGTTGTTGCTCCAACAGCTGCCACAAGCACACTCCACAGACCAGAACGGCAGCCACCGATGCGGCCCGCCGGCCCCACATCGGAATCGTCTTTGCCTTTTGCCGTTGCGCGGACAGGGGGGCAATGCCCCGGCGCTTCATCTCCGCCTTCACATCGTCAAGAAGGCCTTCCGGCGCCTTTGCTCCGCCCCCATCCAGTATCCGGGCGCGCAACTTGTCGAGCCATGGTTCTTTCATCGCCGTTCCTCCCATATTTGTTGTTCTTTTATCATTTTGGCAAGCATGTTTTTAGCCTTGTGAAATTGTGATGCCGAGGTGTCGGCCTTAATATTAAGAAGCTGTGCTATCTCCTTATGGCTTTTCCCTTCAATCGCAAACAGATTGAACACAGCCCTGTAGCCCGATGGCAATCTAAGTATCAGCTCTGTTATCTGCGAGACAGACAAGCTGTCCACTTCAGGCTCCTCCTCATGCAAAGCGGGCGGTTCAACCTCCCAATCCACCCACATTGAGGCCTCATTGTCTCTCAGAAAATGGAGTGCCTCGTTGATGGCGACCCTCGTCACCCACGCTTTCAGCGAACCTTTGCCTCTATACTCAAACGTGGCAATCTTCGTGAAAATCTTGATGAAACACTCCTGCAAGACATCATGCAAATCTTCTTTGTTCTGGACATACCTTGAGCATACTCCTGCCAGATAATCAGCATATTCGCTGTAGAGTTCATCCATTGCACGAGCGTCACCCTTGCCAAAAAGACCGATCAACCGTTGCTCTCTGTTGTCTCCAAACAAATTCATCTATACCGCTGCCCGCTATTCACCGCATCATTTTCGTGTGCGATACTTGAACTTTACACTCTTCTCTCCGCTGAAAGACCGCCATTTCAGGGTCAGGTAGACCTCCTTGCCTCCCGTGTCGGGCAAGTCACTCAAGCGGAAAGCGATAAGGCCATCCTGCACTCTGTTTTTGAAATCGCCCGCAGCATTGTGGTACAGCCTCACCTCGTATGGCTTGTCGGTTTTGACCAGATTGACAATGTGCGTCCTCATGCCACCGAAATAGGTTCTGAAGCGCAGCGTCAGATAGCCGTCTTCCACGACCGTTGTCCAATCTCTCACAATTTCGACAGGATCGGTGCCGTAGGTGGCATCGTTTTTGTCGCCAAGATTCGGAGCCATAGCCTTCGTCCGGATAGAGTCTATCCAGTTGACATAGGCACTCTTGGAGTAATGCCCCGACTGCCCTTCACCTATCTTGAAATTGGCCAGGGCCCTCACCTCCTTATTGCCGTAGGGAGAGGTCTTCATGTTGGTGGGAAGAATGGTCGTGGAGTCGTCCAGCTGCATGAAGAATGTGCCGTCGGTGGGATTGGTCTTCAGTGTGACCAGAGCATTGGGATAGTTGACTGCATTGTCGTCATCGTCGTCCAAACAAGACTGAAAACTCATCGTGGCCAGCATCGTGGCCATCACCATGAAAATCATTTTAACCCGTTTCATACGCTTTGATATTTTAGTTTCTATACATTAAATACAGCAGTTGCCAAAATCTTGCCTGCCGGATGGGACTATTATGCGGACCAAGGCCAAAAAACCGCAAAATGCCCTAAAAGGAGAAGTCCGGTTCCTCGGGCCGTATGGTCGAAAAACCGGACACACCTGCGGCCCAGGAAATCCGCACCCGGACTTCCCTACACAGGGCCGGGATTCAGGGTTATTTCACTGTGACTGTGATGATGCCGGCAGTCTTGTTCTTGTCGATCACGGTGACGGTGGTGCTTCCGGCCTTTACGCCTTTGACAGTCACTTTGGCATCTTTCACACTGACAGTGGCTATCTTGCTGTCTTTCACCGTGGCGGTGTAGGGCGCAGTGCCCGACTTAACCATCACCACCTCCTCTTTGCCGATGCCCACTGTGACAGTCATCTTGTCAAAAGACAAAGGAGCTACGACCGTGAAGGGGATGCTCCCCATCTGCTTGTTCTTGTCGGTCACCATGATGGTGCCCTTACCGGCCTTCACACCGGTGACGGTCATCATGTTTTTATCGACCTTGACGGTGGCCAGTTTATCGTCGCTCGACTTTGCCGTGAAGGGCTGTGTGCCGGAAGTGATCTTGACGGTAGCAGTTGCTCCCTGAGCCACTTCCACCTTGGCGGCACTGAATCGCAGTCCGGGATTGTTGTCGTCATCCTTACTGCAAGAAGCCAACACTACTGAACCAAGGCAGCAGGCTGCCAACACCATTGATTTAAAAACATTTTTAGTTTCCATTGTCATAGTCTTTTAATTGTTTAAATTATGCTTATTAACTCGAAAATCTATATCAATTTGCATATTAAATACACCAACAGCGAAATCTTGCCTACGAAAAACAGAAAATATGTTAAAGCCGTTTCGTTTCCCGATTGCAACACATTCCGCCTCGCGACAGACTGTCCGGGGAGTGGTGCAAAGCCACTGCACGGCCCGCGCATGGCTCTCGCACCACTCGTGCATGGGCCCTGCACGGATGGTGCAAGGGCCATGCACCAATTCAACATTGCCCAAACGGCCGCCCGGAGGAGTCTCCAAGCGGCCGCAGAACCTTTGAAAAGGCAGGACAGGTCAAGCCAAAGCAGCTTTCACGTCGGCTACGGCGAGCAACGAATGGCCCAAACCGGTGAGCGACGGGGAATACAACCGGCCGAATGTCAAACGGCAAAATTACGCTTACTTATTACTACTACGGCTGTCTCTTTACCGCCTCTTCAATTACCCCTTCAGCCTCTTCAATTACCCCTTCAACCCTTTATCAGTCCTTTACCGCATGATTTTCCTTTAAAAACTTGTGTGATTTAGAAAATATATGTATCTTTGCACCTGTCTTCACATAGACGCCACGCCCAGATGGCGGAATCGGTAGACGCGCTGGTCTCAAACACCAGTGGAGCAATCCATCCCGGTTCGAGCCCGGGTCTGGGTACTAAGTAAAAAGCTAAGTAATTGATTACTCAATACTTAGCTTTTTCTTATTTTATAAATGTTCCCAATTTGTTCCCATTTATCTTTCTATAGCAGCAGAATTTCCTGGTTAGTAGTATATGAAATTAAGAATAAAGAGTTACCAAATGATGCCCCAATGGAGACCAACTGGAGAAATAGCTGTAGTCTTCGCTTGTAAGAATACTCCGCATCAGATTTGTGAGTAGGGATAAACTGATGATCAGTAAGTCTTTCAATATTCTATTTTGAAAAAACTTTCATGATGCGATAAATTCCTCTGAAAAAAGTAATGCTTTCATTTTTATTTTTTACCTTTGTCATGTCAGATGTTTTGCTTATTATTTTTGCAGTACCAAGAAAGGTGAAATTTCTTGCATGAACAAGTGTTGTTAGGACCTTGTTTTTCTGATACTTAGGATTTTTACAAGATTTTGTGCTGCGGAATTAAGGTGACATAATATTCTTTTATCATATGCTAAAAATCGACACACAAGTACTCGTCACGCTGAGGTATCGCTTTGATGAACAAATTTCAGAAGCGGATATTCTTGCATGGCTATATAATTTTGAGGAAAGTGATTGGGGAACAGCCCTGACATTGCTCAACCAAGTTTCCTTTTACTCTGAAACGAGGTGTGCTAATGTGTTAGAAGATGGCTTACAACAAATCATAAGAGCACATTCTGGAATGCCTATTGCAATATATCCTATTGGTGGCATCGGGAAAAGCGGTGTAGTAATGGCGTACCACATTAAAAAGATTATAGGTCGATTTAATCATATCTCGTGGAGTTTTGTTGACAACAATTTCTCATATAGCGATACGCCATATCTTGTTGTTCTTCTTGATGATTTCTTAGGTTCAGGAGGAAGCGCTTGCAAATTATTAGAACAGATAACTCCCAACATACCACAAGGGAGTGTAGTTGCTTGTTTATGTGTTGCTTATATGCAAAAAGCTGGAACATTGTTATCTGTGAGAAATGTCGCTGTTTATGGAGATGTGCACCAGCCGGCTTTTGTACGAAGACATTCTGTATTTGGCTATCCTCCGAGAATGAAGGTTGTCAGAGACTTCGCTCTTAAATATGGAGCATGTCTTTATCCTAAGAAACAATATGTAAAAGGGATGGATTTGTATATTGGCCCATTGGGCTATGCCAACAGTCAATCGTTGGTATGTTTCGACCATACTACTCCGAATAATACTTTGCCTATTCTTTGGGCAAGTAAGAGGCGTTCGGATAATGGCAAAAAATGGGTTCCACTCTTCCCTCGAAGACTATTTGACAGAACACGTCGTGATGAAAGTTATGAACGGTTGAAATATAAATGGATTAGTATTGCTCAAAAAATAAGCCAAGGTCATATCAATCGTCTATTTAATGATTTTGGTCGTGAATCTATTCAATTGATTGGGTTGTTGCATGGTAAATATCATAAGCGCTCTGACTCATACATTTGTTTGTTGTTGGAAACGACTCATAAGCAATATGAACAACTCTGTGAAAATGCTGTTCAAAGGAATCTTCTCAGAGAAGACGGGTTGCTGACAGATGAAGGAAGGAGGACTTATACAAGTATACGTAAGAAAGAGTTTGAGGCAAGATCCTTGGTAATAGATATGATAATAAAAAAAGAATATGTATATATACCCTATAAGTTTCTTGGGATTTCCAGAGATTAATCTATTAGCGAAAAAAATTGAGGACTGCTATTTCCTTGATTTGTTGCAGCCCCTTGGCTGTGAGCATAGAATTAAGTATCATTAATACTGATAATAATGGCTGCCGAGGTCAGCCATTATTAACAGCCTGATCGGCTGTTATATCCAGTAGGAGTAATAGATTGATGTTATGGATTTCCCGAGAGACTCTTTTATACGACAACTGAACGGATGTAATTCTCAATTCCGTTCCTCTATTATAGAATATACAGATAACCTGATAAAGAAGGGACTGCCAGTAATATTTTCACTTAAACACTTGGCAGGCATAGTAAGTGTAGAGTATTCAGAACTTATTTCCATCAAAGACCACATTGATGGTTATTATGCATATTTTACAATCAAGAAAAAACATAGTAGCAAGAGGAGGCGGATAGTTGTTCCATATCAGAACCTAAAACGTATTCAACGATGGATATTGCATGAGATTTTGGACAAGATTCCTGTTCATCCCCAGAGTAAGGGATTTGTCAAGGGTGGCAGTACTTTTCAAAATGCAAGTCCTCATGTTGGTATGTCTTTCATACGCAAGTTTGATTTCAAGGATTTCTTCGAGAGTATAACCGTACAGCGCGTCTATGGTATCTTTTTAGAAATAGGTTATTCGCCAGCCGTGAGTCACGACTTGGCTACGTTATGCACTTTGAAATTAAAAGAAGAAAAGTACCAAAGTCTTAGGGGGTACAAACAGAGTTGTTTCAGATATTTGTATAATAAGCCTAAGGCGGTTCTGGCACAAGGTGCTCCAACAAGCCCAGCTTTAGCTAATCTGATATGCCGTGGATTAGACAGCAGATTAGCAAAATTTGCCGACTTGAACGGAATACATTACACTAGATATGCTGATGATTTGACATTCTCTGCGAACGAACTTGAGAAACTTCCTACACAGAGTTTTCTCAAAAAGATAGTTGAGGAGGAATCACTAAAGTTGAATTATAGCAAGACTGGAACTTATGGACCTGAATCTCGTCAAATGGTTACAGGTATTCTTATAGATGGAGAAAAACCTCGTGTACCTCAGAAGTTCAAGCGACAAATCTATAGACATCTTCATTTTTGTGAGAAGTATGGAACCCAAGCACATTTTGATCACGTAATGCCGGGATATTCTCATGCCCGCCAATGGCTGTATGGTAAAATACTGTATGTTTATTCCATTGAACCTGAGATCGCCAAAGATATGATTGCAAAGGCTAATGCGTTAGATTGGGGCTTATTGTGATATGTATAGCAGAATTTGCAAATGGAGTTGTTGGGGTTGTGTTAGTTTATTACTGTTCGCTAAGGTAGTGTAAGTTGAACTGTGTCAAGACCATTTCTCTTATTACATTAACCTCAGATGGGAGACACGATTTCCAATCGTGTTTTCCAGATGAGGGGCCTTTCCGCCTGCAAAGTTACATGATTTCATACCTGTCTCCAAATTTTATGGCCAATTGTTGTGAGATGAGTGCCCAGTTTGCCAGTGGCATAGTCCATTTCTCACGGATGTTGCGGTAGGCCAGATAGACCAGTTTCTCCAGTGCCGTATCAGAGGGAAAGACACCTTTGTTCTTCGTGACCTTACGAATCTGACGGTGATAGCCCTCAACGGTATTTGTTGTGTAGGTGAGACGGCGTATCTCCTTTGTGTACTGGAAGAACTCCGTCAGACGCTCCCAGTTGTCACGCCATGACTTGATGACAATGGGATAACGCTCGCCCCATTTGGCTTCAAGGCTGTCAAGTTCAGTTTCGGCAGATTCCTTACTGACAGCGCCATAGACAATCTTCAGGTCCTTCAGGAACTCCTTCTGATGCCTGCTTCCAACGTACTTGATGGAGTTGCGTATCTGATGCACGATGCAGAGTTGCACGGCCGTATGTGGAAATACGCTCTGGATGGCATCCGGGAAGCCCTTCAGACCGTCTACGCAGCATATCATGATATCCTCCACACCACGGTTCTGCAAGTCTGTAAGCACTTCCAGCCAGAAGTTGGCACCCTCACTCCTGGCCACGTACATGCCCAGCAGCTCCTTATGCCCATCCTTGTTGATGCCCAGCACATGGTAGATGGCACGAGTGACGGCACGCCCATTGTCGTCCTTTACCTTGTAATGGATCGCATCAAGCCAGCAGATTGCATAGACAGACTCCAAGGTGCGACTCTTCCATTCCTTTATTTCTGGCAGTACACGGTCTGTTATTGCACTGATGGTCTCGGCAGACAGTCTGGTATTGAACTCACGCTCAAAGTAACGGCTGATCTCACGGGTACTGGTACCAAAGGCATACATACCGATAATCTGGTCCGCCATACCCTCTGCAAGAATCGTCTCACGCTTGCGGACTGTCTGAGGATCAAAACTGCCATCACGGTCACGAGGGGTATCTACAGTCACCTCGCCATACTGTGTCTGAACAGTCTTTGACATCTTTCCATTACGGCGATTGCCGGACTCATGGCATTCTTCACTCAGGTGAGCATCCATCTCACCCTCAAGAGCGGCATTCAATATACGCTCCAACATAGGTGCCAAGGCACCGTCTTTTCCAAACAATGGCTTGCCAGTGCGTAACTGCTCGGCGGCCAACTTGTAATCAATTTCTTCCTTCTCCATAAAAAAACAAACTGTGTTAAACTACTTTTAATTGTAGCCTGACACAGTTTAATTTACACTCTCGTGCCAAAAATCTCACTTTTGACACACCCTCCTCCCATCTGAGGTTAATGTAATAAGAGAAATGGTCTTGACACAGTTCAACTTACACTACCGAGATATAGAATTTTCACTGATTCCCACATGTTTGGAAAGTTCCGATTTAGAAATATATGGATTCTCTATTATTAGCTTGATGATAGATATACGATTTTCTGTTAATTTTTCATTGAGAGCCGCCGCTTTTTCTATCACCTTTTCTATCACCTCTTGATGAGTTTTTATCACCTTTTCTGTCACGTTGATATCCTTTTCTGTCACCTTCGGTACTGTGATTTTCAAAATAAAGTCATCAAGATGGAAGGATAGATGTGGTGTACCATTAGCTTCCAACTCCCTACACATGCAATCCACACCTTCGCCAAACTCCTTTACAAAGTCGTATGCTTTAAGGAATTGGGCTATTTTTGGATTGCACGAGAAGCGTGTATCACGAATGTTAGAGGCTTAATTGTTCCAGACAACCTACTGCGGAAACCAAATACAAAAAAGAAACAACTAAAGCATAATAGATACCTAATTGGAACACTATACTTCTTAATAAAATTTAAGAACAAGATCCTCTATTAACTTTCTCTTGTATCCTTGAAAAATGTATTGATAATTTAAACAGCAATAGATAGAAACCATAATCACTTAGAGAAAATAGACGATTATTTTCCAAATTTTCTCTATCTATGAAGGAGTTGTCAATACTCATAATTCTATCAAAGAATACTATCGATTCTTTTAAATCCGAAATTTCCGGAAGATATAAAATAGATGAAACTTTTTGTTTACGAACAGCTGATAGATGCTCTTCTACCTGTTCTTTTATTGCACCATTTTTAATCAATACATCATAATACTTTTTTATTTCAACAACTGGAGCATACAATATTGAAGATGCATAAAGGCGATGATTTTCTAGTGATATATCACAAGTGTTAGATAAAATAATGCCCTTGACCCTCTTGCTGCCTTTATCCAAATGCATTAAATCAACATATGGAAAGGGATTATACCCATCTCCTTGATAAAGCACATTACTTTCTACAGAAGATGTATACATTCTCTTATCAATATTATTAGGAAATGCATCTAACTCCTGTAAAAGTCTCTTGTAATTTTCTGGTGAAAGATATTTGGGCAAAAATAATTCTATATCACTACTTGCTATCATAACATATCCCAAAAGTTATCATTAATTATTTTCTGTATATTTTCCTCTATTCCTACTTCGTTTTGCAAAAATTTCTCTCCGAATGCTACCAACTTGTTGAGATCTTCTATATCTCCATTAGCAGACAAAGATTCTAAATAAGAATTTATCGTACTACTAAGGATATATGACTGAGTAGCTTCTGATGGAATTTCAACAGAAACTTCAGGGCATATGTTATAGCTATCTGCAAGGTTTGTAACTCCTAATGCTGTTGTTGTGCAGGACATCGTTAAGAGAAAAGAAGATAATATATAATTCTTATCCATAATTAGTAAACTGGATTTAAATCTTTAATAAATTCAGGCTTTAAAAGTGAAAAGAATAAATTCTTTTCAGCCATATGTGCAGAATTAATTTCTGGGATTATATTTTCTAAGAATTGGTTTCCTTCATAATTTCTAAAAGTATCTATATCAATAATTGATCCTTTCTTTTGTATTCCTCTGTTATTAAATACAGCAGTATTTGAAAATTGAATAGTACTTTCAAAATCTCCATCTTGAACTTGGGTAGTTATTTGAACACTTTCTGTGGAATATCCTTCCGTCATTTGAAAAGAAAGAGTAATTCTATCAAGTATATCAAAATCAAAAAAATTAACGTATCGATGTCCTAAACGAGACACTCGATTTATTATTTTTTTATCATATACAACTTTAATAATTTTACTGATATGATCTTTGAATTTCTCCCAACCAATATATGGAATAGCAGAACTTATAGATAACATGTCGTTGCCAATCTGAATTACAACTTCTTCATTAATGATTTTGTAAAGTGGTTTGAATTTTAAAGCAGGGTCATTTATTCTTACCACTTCTGGTACTTGAAGAATAGGGAGATTTTCAACTCTTCCAGGGTAATCATTCATCAATGCCCCATATATCAACCCAAATACAGCATTAGGATTTAATGCTGTTTCAAAGCGTATCTCTACTAAAGCGTCTATAATAGGACACCTTTCTATATTGCGTGGTAGGCTCATATTATTATAATTATTTTATCCTATATAGAATTGAATTTACGTTGCAAAGATACATAAATAAAAGCAATATTCCGAGTTAATTTACCATAAAAACTCTACAGGCTAAAATAAAAAACATGAAACAATATCTATATTTTCTCTATTTAAGCTTCAATTCTATACATACATTTTTAATCTTATTCTATTTAGAATAAGATTCCTAACCACATATTTCTTATTTCTTATACTTTCAATTCAGGCAAGCTATTTATCGCCTCCGACTTCAATTTGTCCACCGCCCGAGTATATTTCTCAGTGTGCTTCAGTCCACTATGCCCTAACAGACTTGCAACGGTTTTGATGTTCGCACCATTATTCAGGATGTTTACTGCAAAGCTATGGCGGGCGCAATGCCAGCTGATGTGTTTGTTGATACCTGCACGCTTCACCCATCGTTTTACCGATTTGCAGCAACTCTCATAAGAGGGCAGATTGAATATAGAGGTGGCTAAGTCTTCAGGAACTTCTCCTATCAATGATAGCAAACCATCGTTCAAGGGAATAATCACACCGCTATTAGCCGAATGTCCTTTGGTCTTATTCTGCTCAAACTTCAATAGGCGATTGGTGTAATCTATATTTTTATAGGTCAAGTCTTTCACGTCACAGAAGCGTAGCCCACAATACAGACAAAGGATAAAGGCTCGCCTGACATTGGGATTTTCATTATCGTAATGGCATTGAATGAGTGATTGGATTTCGTCCATAGACAACACTTCTTTGCGTAAAATCTGGTCATCGACCTTGCACACCACTCCCTTACACGGGTCTTTCAACATGACTTCATGCTCAATGGCATAGCGTACAACTTTCTTAAAACGCTGATAGATACTCTTTGCCCCTTCGCCTACACTTCTCGATTGTAGGTATTCAACAAAGTGCTCCATCATATCCTTGGTTATTAGTTCGGGCTTGATACTGAACTCATAAACAGGATATTGCTCTTTCAGAAAATCCTTAAAACGATTCAAGGCAATCTTAACCATTCGTAGGTCTTTCTTCGAGTAAGTATCTATGTATGCTTGATAGTAGTCCAGAAAGTTGATATTTCTATCTTTCTTTAAACGATATCCGAGCATACTTTCTTTAAATTCCTGTTCACGTTCTGCACGGATTTTTGCTGCCAATGCAAGTGTTTCCTTATTCTGTTGGCGTTCTTCTGGAGTACGAGATTTGGTTATCAAGTATAACTGCAAGTTTTCTTTTCGCCTGTTGTGCTTGATGTGTACTTTGGGTTTACCCTTCATCTTTCCTGTTTCATACAAAACGGGATTGCCGTTTTCGTCTAATATCGGTGTTTCTTCTCTACCAAGATAATACTCCAGATAAAGACTTATTCGACCATCAGAAAGCGTATTTTGCTCCAATTTCGGGTTTTCTTTTGCTTTATTTTCTAATTTAGCCATAAATGATAGTTATGTACCTGAATGAGTATCAAACCGTGTAAATTCTTTAACTCATTTATTTTCAGATGTTTTCTTATTTTGCAAAGATACTAAAAAGTTTGGAATATCAAAGTGTACTAAAAGTGTACTATCTAACGAAAAATAAGCAAAAATGGGTAAAATTACCAAATATAAGAAGATTGCAAATTACTGATTATCAATATAATATGTTCTTTTGCTTTCTCTTGTTATACCCGCTTTGTACCGGGTCTGGGTACGTAAAAAAGGGTTAAGCTGCTAACAAATAAGCACTTAACTCTTTTTCTTTTCAACATACTGACCAAAAGAAAAAAGTAAAAAGGCTCATATTTATAAAATATCTAATTGGGCTGATAAATAAGAACGGTGTATCTTGGTTTACATAATCCAAATAGGAAGGCGGCTACGCCCTGAATGTGGTTTTCCGAGGTGCTAAGACAGTTTTACAAATCGTCACAAAAAAGTTCGGAAAATGCTTGGCCCTTACATAAATTCTTCATATATTTGCAGCAACAGTTAATTGAATCTGACAATCTGATATATGAAGTATGTAGCGCTGCCCGAAGAAAAGGTGCGTCGTCTGTCGTTCTATTTGGCCATGGAAGAATATGTGGCTCGCCATGTGGACGAAGACGACAGTTTCTTTATGTGGCAGGTGGAGCCGAGCGTTATCTTCGGACGCAACCAGTTGATAGAAAACGAAGTGAATCTTGATTATTGTCGCGCAAACCATATAGCCACCTTCCGGAGGAAAAGCGGCGGCGGATGCGTGTATGCCGACATGAAGAACATCATGTTCTCATACATCACAAAGGAGGACAACGTGAGTCTCACTTTCAGCCGCTATATAAATATGGTGGTGGAGGTGCTTCGCCGCTTGGGCGTAGACGCACGCGCCAGCGGCCGCAACGATATAATGATCGGCGACCGAAAAGTGAGTGGCTCGGCATTCTATCATCTGCCGGGGCGCAGCATTGTGCATAGCACCATGCTCTATGACACCGACATGCGCAACATGGTGGGGGCCATCACCCCCACCGACGAAAAGCTCATCAGTAAGGGTGTACAAAGCGTGCGCCAGCACATCGCCTTGCTCAAAGACCATCTGTCGCTTTCCATTGATGAATTCAAAGACTTTGTGCGCCATAATCTGTGCAACGGTGAAACGGTACTCACCGAGACCGACGTGACCGGCATCGAAGAGATAGAGCGCGAATATCTCTCACAGAAATTCATCTACGGCAATAACCCGAAATACACCGTGGTGAAGAGACACCGGTTGGAAGGGGTAGGCGAGTTTGAGGTAAGGATGGAGCTCCACAACAACATCGTGAAGGACATCAACCTCATGGGCGACTATTTCATTACTGGCGATATGGACAGTCAGCTGCTCCGCCCGCTGCGGGGCCTTCGGCTTGAGCGAGAAGCTTTAGAGCAAGTCTTGCCCGAACGGCTTGATGAAGTGGTGATGAACTTGCGCCGAGACGACTTCATCGGCCTGTTGCTCTGCCCCTAACCTTTGCGGAATCAGCCATGCGACGCCCTTTTGCCTTTTGACAATCGTATTAAGCAATAACGAAAACCGACAAATATGGAAAACAAAAGAACCTGCCTTTACGACCGGCATGTGCAGCTGGGAGCCTTGATAGCTCCTTTCGGCGGCTTTGACATGCCCATACAGTATGCCGGCATTGTGGAAGAACACCAGGCTGTGCGCAACCACTGCGGAGTATTCGATGTGTCTCACATGGGCGAAGTCACCGTGCGTGGCAAGGATGCCGAGCGATACGTGAACCATATCTTCACCAACGACGTGACTGATGCGCCCACGGGCAAAATCTACTACGGCATGATGCTCTATCCTGACGGGGGGACAGTGGACGATCTGTTGGTCTACAAGATGGGGGCCGACGACTTCTTCATTGTCATCAATGCGGCCAACATCGACAAAGATGTGGCATGGATGCGCGAACACGCCGCCGATTTTGACATCGACTTGCAAGACCGCAGCGACTTCTACGGACAGTTGGCCGTGCAAGGGCCTGAGGCCGAACACGTGATGGAAGAAGTGCTGGGACTGCCTTGTAGCGAATTGGCTTTCTACACAGTGAAGACCATCGGAGACGCCATCGTGAGCCGCACGGGCTATACGGGCGAAGATGGCTTCGAGATATATGGTTCGCACGAGTTTATCCAAACACTGTGGGACAAACTCATGGCGGCCGGCATACAGCCTTGCGGCCTGGGTTGCCGTGACACGCTGCGCTTCGAGGTGGGTCTGCCGCTCTATGGTGACGAGCTCTCAGCAGAGATTTCACCCGTGATGGCTGGCTTGGGTATGTTCTGCAAACTCGACAAACCGGAGTTCATCGGCAAGGAAGCACTACTCCATCAGCGTGCCGAAGGGGTGGTGCGCAAGCTTGTGGGCATCGAACTCGCCGACCGTGCTGTGCCCCGCCACGGCTATGCGGTGATGAAAAACGGACGACAGATAGGTGAGGTGACCACGGGCTATCATACCATTTCTACTGACAAAAGTGTGTGCATGGCACTCGTCGATACCGAATTTGCCAAGCTTGACACGGAGGTGGAAGTGCAAATAAGAAAGAAGACTTATCCCGGACGGGTGGTAAAAAAGAAATTCTACGATAAGCATTATAAGAAGAGTTGACAAGTGAACTAGTAAACGAGTAGACAAGTTGTGTGTGAAATGAGTGGCATAAACCGGAAAACAACCTGTAATTTATGAAAAAAGGCAAGCAACTTGTCTATTAGACGACCTGTTAACTTGTCAACTCTGCTATCAACTTGTTTACTCGTTTACTTGTCTATTTATCAACTCAAACCAACATTAACTTAAACAACATTCTTGATTATGGCTAAATTTATAGAAGGACTCTATTACAGCGAGTCGCACGAATTTGTACGTGTGGAAGGAGATTATGGTTATGTAGGCATCACCGACTATGCCCAACAGGCTTTGGGCAACGTGGTCTATGTGGACATGCCGGATGTAGATGATGAGGTGGAAGCCGGAGACGACTTCGGTGCCGTAGAGAGTGTAAAGGCCGCCAGCGACCTTACTTCGCCCGTGAGCGGTACAGTGGTTGAGGTGAACGAGGCATTGGAAGAGGCTCCGGAACTCATCAACAAAGATGCCTTCGGCAACTGGATCATCAAGTTACAACTTTCCGACAAGACCGAGCTCGACGGGCTGATGGATGCCAAAGCCTACGAGGAGTTCTGTGCCGCTGCGCATTGATGTTGAGAAACCACTAAAGCTATGAGCCTATGAGCTACAAATATTTTCCACACACGGAGGAAGACATCAGGCAAATGGTGGCTAAAGTCGGCGTTGACTCGCTTGACGACCTCTATGCCGAGGTTCCCGAGGAGATTCGCTTCAAAGGAGACTACAACTTACCTTCTGAGATGAGCGAGCCGGAAGTGCGCCGACTGTTCGACACGCTGGGTGCACAAAACCGGCAGCTCACGTGCTTTGCCGGTGCCGGTGTCTACGACCATTACATGCCGGCAGTCGTTCCGAGCATTCTGGCGCGGTCGGAATATCTCACAAGCTACACGCCCTATCAGGCCGAAGTGTCGCAGGGTACACTCCACTACATTTTCGAGTATCAGTCGATGATGGCCGAACTCACGGGTATGGAGATTTCCAATGCCTCTATGTACGACGGTTCCACCGCCACGGCTGAAGCCGCTATGATGGCCGTAGCTGCCGGCAAGAAAGCCCGACGAGTGCTCGTCTCGGCCACGGTAGACCCCAAAGTGCTGGCGGTGGTGCGTACTTACGCCCACTTCCACAACTTCGACATTGCCCTGATTGAGGCCGAAAACGGAGCTACAAGCAGAGATGCGCTCGAACGTGGATTGGCCGAAGGCGGCGTGGCAGGAGTCATCGTGCAGCAACCCAACTATTTCGGTAACATAGAAGACTACAACGGTTGGGCCGACCTCTGCCACGACCGGAAGGCCCTTCTCATTATGAACAGTGTAGCAGCCGACCTTGCCGTGCTCAAGACTCCGGGTGAGTGGGGAGCTGATATCGCCTTGGGGGATGCCCAAAGTTTGGGTATCCCGATGCAGTTTGGCGGACCTTACGTAGGCTATTTGTGTTGTACGGAGAAGCTGCTGCGCAAGATGCCGGGACGCATCGTTGGCATGACTCGCGACAACCGCGGACAACGGGCATTCGTACTCACTCTGCAAGCCCGCGAACAACACATCCGCAGGCAGAAGGCCACATCCAATATCTGTTCCAATCAGTCACTCATGGCCCTATTTGTCACAGTCTATCTCTCACTGATGGGCAAACAGGGACTGCGCGAAGCGGCTGAACTGTCGTATGCCGGTGCCCACTATCTGTGCGACCGGCTATTGGAGACGGGACATTTCCGGCTCACCTACGAGGGCCGGCCGTTCTTTAATGAGTTCTGTGTGGACTATGACGGCGACATAGGCCTGCTCTTGAAAGTGCTGGAAGCCAACGGCATCTTCGGCGGAGTGAAAGTAGGTGAACACACGCTGATGCTGGCTGTGACGGAGAAACGCACCCGTGAAGAAATAGAACAACTCGTAAAACTTGCTGCCCTATGAACAACAAACTCTATGGAAACCTGATATTCGAGCTCTCGCGGAAAGGCCGGTGCGGTTATTCATTGCCCAAAAACCGCTTTGGCGTCTATGAGATTCCACAGCTGATACAGCGCAAAAAGGAGCCCGAATTGCCAGAATGCGACGAACTGACAGTTGTCAGACACTACACCAACCTGAGCGGCAACAACTTCGGAGTGGACAACGGGTTCTATCCACTGGGCAGTTGCACGATGAAATACAATCCCTGCATCAACGAGGAGGTAGCAGCCTTGCCGGCTTTCCAAAACCTGCATCCCCTGCAACCGGCCGACAGTGTGCGAGGGGCGGAAGCCGTATGCACCCTTTTAAAACAATCGCTCTGCGAACTCACGGGCATGAAAGCCTTCACGTTGAGGCCTTTTGCCGGAGCCCACGGCGAACTGGTGGGGCTCATGATCATCCGCGCCTATCACGAAAGCCGCGGAGATGAAAGACGCCTGAAAGTCATCGTGCCCGACTCGGCTCATGGCACCAATCCTGCTTCGGCTGCCGTCTGCGGTCTGGAGGTGGTGGAGGTGAAGAGTCTGGACGACGGCACTATTGACACGACACACCTACGCACGCTGGTGGAAGAGCAGGGAGAGGAGATTGCGGCCATGATGATGACCAATCCCAATACGCTCGGTCTTTTCGAAAAACGCATTCCCGAGATAGCCGAAATGATACACGGCTGCGGTGGACTGCTCTATTACGACGGAGCCAACTTCAATCCCATGCTCGGCGTTTGCCGTCCGGGAGACATGGGATTCGATGTGATGCACCTCAACCTACACAAGACTTTCTCCACTCCCCACGGTGGTGGAGGGCCGGGAGCCGGACCGGTGGGTGTGCGCGACGGCCTACAAGAGTTTTTCCCCGAGGTGAGTCCCTATCACGGTAATTTTGCCGTGCTCATGCGGGCCTATGCCTATATCCTCTCGCTGGGACGCGAGCATGTCAAGGAGGTGGGGCCGTTGGCCACACTCAATGCCAACTATGTCAAGGAGTCTTTAAAAGACCTGTATCGCCTGCCCATTGAGGGACTTTGCAAACATGAGTTCGTCTTCGACGGGCTTGCTGACAAGTCGACGGGTGTCACCACAATGGATGTGGCCAAACGACTGCTTGATTACGGTTATCATGCGCCCACCATCTACTTCCCTTTGCTCTTCCACGAGTCTCTGATGATAGAACCGACAGAGGTGGAGAGCAAGGACACGCTCGACGGTTTCATCGATGTAATGCGGCGCATTGCCCACGAGGCAGTGGAACACCCCAATGATGTAAAGACGGCACCGCACCACACGCCCATCGGAAGGGTGGACGATGTGGAGGCAGCCAAGCATCCTATCGTGACTTTCAAGCAACTGCAACATGACAACAGCTGACCTTATCATTATCGGCAGTGGCCCGGGGGGGTACCGGGCTGCCGAATATGCGGCCCGCAACGGCTTGCAAGTAGTCATCATCGAACAAGGGGAAGTGGGCGGCACATGCCTTAACGTGGGCTGCATCCCCACCAAGACGCTTTGCCATGAGGCTGATGTCGTGCGCACGGTGAGAGCGGTTTGCCCACAAATTGAGAACGGGAGCAATCCTTTTCCTGTCAATTACACTCGTGTGCAAGAGCGGCTTTCCACAGTCGTGGGACAGCTCCGCAGCGGCGTGGAACAGCTTCTCGCCATGCCCGGCATTACACTCGTCAAGGGTACGGCACGGTTTGAAGATACCCGGACGGTGACGGTGGGGACGGAACACTATTCCGCCCCCCACATCATCATCGCCACAGGGGCCGGACCCAAGATGCCGCCGGTAAAGCAGCTTGACGCTTCGAAAGTGATGACTTCCACCGAACTGCTGCACATTGACCATGTGCCCAAGCAGCTTGTCATCGTGGGTGCAGGTGTCATTGGTATGGAGTTTGCGAGCATCTTCTGTTCTTTCGGTTCCCGTGTCACGGTCATTGAGTTTCTCAAAGAATGTCTACCATCGCTTGACAGCGATGTGGCCAAGCGACTACGCAAGTCACTCGAAAAGCTAGGTGTAGAGTTCTTGATGCAAACGGCAGTCAAAGCGGTAACGGAAAATGGAGTAACTTTTGAACGAAAAGGGAAAGAAGAGATTCTGGATGCCGATGCTGTGCTAATAGCCACAGGCCGACAACCCAACATGGAAAGATTGCAACTGGAACGTGCCGGCATCGCCTTCGACCGTTCAGGAATCACAGTCGATGAACATCTTCAAACTTCCGTGAAGGGTATCTACGCCATTGGCGATGTCAACGGTAGGCAGATGCTGGCCCACGCCGCCACCATGCAGGGACTCCATGTGGTCAACCGCATCCTTGGAATGTCCGACTCTATCCGGCTCGACATTATGCCGGCGGCTATCTTTACCTATCCCGAAGCCGCCTCTGTTGGTCTTTCGGAAGATACTTGTAAGGAGCAGTCGATCTCCTACAAGTGTCATAAGGCCTTTCATCGGGCCAACGGCAAAGCATTGGCGATGGACGAGACCGAAGGTATGCTTAAACTTCTGACCGATCCTTCGGGACTTATCATCGGCTGCCATGCGTTTGGGGCGCACAGCGCTGACCTCATCCAAGAAGTGAGTGTACTGATGTGCAAGCATACTACCATCGACGAGTTGCGTGACATGGTGCATATCCATCCCACACTTTCCGAGGTGGTACAGGCGGCTGCGGAAAGCTGAGTACATGGGGGGGAGAATAGGAATGTTGTGGAAAGCTGTCGTGACCTTATTTGTCCCACCACCCCTGCCCCTCCTCCCAAGAGGAGGGGAACCAAGGATGGCACATGATATAATGGAGGCTTGCCCACTTAAGAAGCATTTGCCGGCGTTAGCTTTCCCCCTCTTCCTTGGGAGGAGGGGAACCAAGGATGGCACATGATATAATGGGGGCTTGTCCACTTAAGAAGCATTTGCCGGCGTTAGCTTTCCCCCTCTTCCTTGGGAGGAGGG
>OGIX01000426.1_pt1 | contig 32032 bp, 23 predicted proteins | sample 1571901 | NCBI WGS metagenome assembly OGIX01 (sample SAMEA2582102, study PRJEB24529) | metagenome | biome: Human gut stool | place: China | collected 2011
TGTGTCACAAACAACTAATAGAGCTTTTGAAGCTTCAATAAAAAAATTAATGGAACAAAAGCCGTTAGATAAGATAAAGGTCACAGATATTACTGAAGATTGTGAAGTAAATAGACAAACATTTTATTATCACTTTAAGGATATATATGATTTGTTGGAGTGGGTTTATACTAATGATGCAACAAGAGCTATAGGGGATAAAAAAACTTATGATACATGGCAAGAAGGGCTGTATGAAATATTTAAGTATATCTTAGACAACAAATCTTTTGTTCTTAATACATACAACTCTCTAAGTAGAGAATACTTAGAACGTTATTTATATAATGAAACTTATTTACTTTTAATTGGAGTAGTAGAAGAAAAAGCTAAAGGTATGTCGGTTAAAGATAAGGATAAGTCTTTTATTGCAGATTTTTATAAATATGGATTTGTAGGACTTGTACTTGAGTGGGTTAGAAAAGGAATGAAGGAAGAACCAGCTGAAATAATTGAAAGATTAAATATGTTGATTTCAGGTAATATTGAAAAAGCTTTAGAAAGTTATAGAAGAGATAGATAGAAATAAAACTCTATTAGATTTTACTAGCATATATTTAAGATGCAAAGTTTAGTCTAATAGAGTTTTTAATTTTAGACAAATAATGGAGTTTGTCTAAAATTTATACACTTTTAAGGGTATGTTTAAAGCTTTGACATAGTACTGATTTTGTCTATAGAAGAAGTTCTCTCAGAGTAATAGTATAAGTATATAAATTTAATGATTATATGATGGAGGATTTTTTATGTATTATAGTAATGGAAATTATGAAGCATTTGCTCGTCCAGAAAAACCAGCAGATGTAGATAGAAAGTCAGCATATCTTGTAGGAGCAGGTTTAGCATCTTTATCAGCTGCATGTTTCTTAGTTCGTGATGGACAAATGAAAGGAGAACATATTCACATTTTAGAAGAGCTAAATCTACCAGGTGGAGCTTGTGATGGAATTAATGATGCTCAAAGAGGGTTTATTATCCGTGGTGGGCGTGAAATGGAAAATCATTTTGAATGTTTATGGGATTTATTTAGATCAATTCCTTCAATAGAAACCGAAGGAGTATCTGTATTAGATGAATATTATTGGCTTAATAAAAAAGATCCAAACTACTCTTTAATGAGAGCTACAGTAAATAGGGGAGAAGATGCTCATACTGATGGTAAATTTGGATTATCAGATAAAGCATCTATGGAAATTGTTCAATTATTTTTAACTAGAGATGAAGATTTATATGATAAGAAGATTGAAGATGTTTTTACAGAAGATTTCTTTAGCTCAAACTTCTGGTTATATTGGAGAACAATGTTTGCTTTTGAAGAATGGCATAGTGCATTAGAAATGAAGTTATATATTCAAAGGTTTATTCATCATATCGGTGGACTTCCAGACTTTTCAGCACTAAAGTTTACTAAATATAATCAATATGAATCTCTAATATTACCAATGGTTAAATATCTAGAAGCTCATGGAGTTGATTTCCAATATAATACTCAAGTTACTAATGTAATATTTGAAAAATATGGAGATAGAAAGATTGCAAAACAAATTATTTGTATTCATAACGGTAAAGAAGAAGTTATTGATTTAGTTGAAGATGATTTAGTATTCGTTACAAATGGTAGTTGTACTGAAAATTCTAGTTATGGAGATCAAGATCATCCAGCAGAATTAAATACTGAAGAAGGTGGTTGCTGGAAGCTATGGAGAAACATTGCAGCTCAAGATTCTTCATTTGGTAATCCAGATAAGTTCTGTACTAATATTCAAGCCACTAATTGGGAATCAGCCACAGTAACTACTTTAGATAATAGAATACCTCCATATATTCAAAAGGTATGCAAGCGTGATCCATTTAGTGGAAAAGTTGTTACAGGAGGTATAATAACTGTTAAGGATTCTTCATGGTTAATGAGTTATACTTTAAATCGTCAACCTCATTTTAAAGAGCAACCAGATGATCAACTTGTTGTATGGGTTTATGGATTATTTACTGATAGACCAGGAGATTTTATAAAGAAACCGATGAAAGAATGTACAGGATATGAAATTACACAAGAATGGTTATACCATTTAGGTGTTCCAGTAGAAGAAATACCAGATATGGCTAAGAATTCGGCTAGATGTATACCTTGTATGATGCCTTATATTACTGCATTCTTTATGCCAAGAACAGCAGGGGATAGACCAAAGGTTGTGCCAGATGGATGTGTTAACTTTGCATTCTTAGGTCAATTTGCAGATACAGTTCGTGATACAGTATTTACAACAGAGTACTCAGTAAGAACAGCTATGGAATCGGTATATACTCTTTTAAATATTGATAGAGGAGTGCCTGAAGTATTTGGTTCTTGCTATGATATAAGAGTTTTATTAGATTCAACTTCTAAGATGATGGATGGTAAGAAATTAACAGATATTAAGTTGCCCCTAAAAGCTAAATTAGTAGAAAAGAAAATAGCTAAAGAAATTGAGGGAACTATAATTGAAGAATTATTAAGAAGATATAATTTAATATAGACTTAATATATAATGTAATAAAATGCCTCCTGTATACATGACAGGGGGCATTTCAGCGTAAATTATATACTATTATCTTAATTTTAGATGTTAGATGTTTGTTTATATTTAAGTGGTGATATACCTACATGCTTTTTAAATAGTTTACTAAAGTAATAGTAGTCTTTATAACCTACTTTTTCAGCTACTTCTGCAAGTTTTCTATCATCATTTTTAAGTAGGGATTTAGCTTCAGAAATACGTCTTTTTGTTATATATTCAACTAAGCTCTCACCTGTGATTTTTTTAAAGGTAGAGCTCAAATGGCAGCTATTAATATAAAAATGAGATGATAAATAATCTAAATTCATATCATCGGAATAGTAATTCTGATCTATATAATCTTTAACTTTTAGTATTGTTTTTGAGGAAACAGAATTTTTAGTGTTTTTAACCTTAGATTGTTCTTTTGTTAAGCGTTCATAATAAGTACAACAATACATCTTAATAGAAGTTATATCTTTGCTTGTATATAATAAATTGTTTGTAAGATGATCAAGATTTATTAAAGATAAATATTCACCGTTACCTCCTAAAAATACTTCTTCTATTGATGATAAGAAAGAATTAACCAGTATTTTTAGGGCATGTACATCTTTGGCTACGCTTATCTCATTTAAATAAAATTCAAACTTATTTATTAAGCTATTTTCGCTGTTAGAGCGTGCTAATAGTTCGAAGTCAAGCTTAAGATTTTCGGGTAGTGAGTAAGTTTTATATTTAATATCCCTAAAAGTGAATATTGAAAACTCATTGTAAAAAATCTTAGAAGGAAATAGAGTAATACATTCAAAGAAGGAACCCTTAATTTTTTTAATATCTTTACAGTTTTTATTAAAATAGCAATAGGATAATATTCTCTTTTCAACTAGAGAGTTAAACAACTCCTTCATTGAATCAGAATATATTGAGTTAATAACTATTATTTTGCTCCTTTTAGAAATACCATAAATAACGTCATAGGGTTTAAAGTTGTTATTTAAAAAGTTATACAAATCAGTTATATAAGATTCCTTTGACAATTCTACTGATACAAGAATAAAATTATCACTCTTAATATTAAGGGGAGAATTAGCTATATCTACGTCATTATAAAGAGAATCTATTATATATTGATATTTTGATTTTTCATCTAATTCTTTTAAAGCTACTAAGTTTTGGTCAGATTTTTTTATTAAAGAAATACATTTATCTATAGCAGTATAAAGGTCAGACTTTTTTACAGGCTTAAGCAGATATTCTACTATATTATATTTAATAGCCTGTCTAGCATATTCAAATCTCTCAAAACCTGTAAGAAATATTACATTAGTTTGATAAGATTCAGCTCTTAGATTTTGCAGGAGTTCAATACCTGTTAATTTAGGCATTTGTATATCGATTATTGCTATATCAATAGGGTTATTTCTAATGATTTCCAAGGCTTCTAAGCCATCTGAAGCTTCAAAAGTCTTATCAAATGTAAAATTACTATCTCTTAAATACTTTAAAAGTTTTGCTCTAATAAGATATTCATCATCAACTAAAAGTATATTCATCGCTGTATAACTCCTTTCTTATTGCAGGGATTACTATCGTGATAGTAGTTCCAAAATTCTTTTTACTTTTAATTTTAAAAATGCAATTATTATGATAAAACAAATTTAAACGTTCTATAGTATTTTTTACGGCAAATCCACCTTTTGCTGAAGAGGATATATTACCGTTAATTACTTTTTTTAATTCAGCTTCTGTCATTCCTACACCAGTATCTTCTATAGTTATTTTTAATTCATCATTAAGAGATTCAATAGAAACTATTACTTTGCCTTTATCATCATTATTTTTTAAACCATGGTAGATAGCATTTTCTACTAATGGTTGAATTAAAAGTTTTGGACAGGAAAATTGCTCCAAATTGGAATCGCAGATAATATCATAATCAAAAATGTCATAATATCTAAGCTTCATAATCTTTAAGTAACTTTCTGTTAAGGAAAGCTCGTCCTTGATTGAAATAATATTATTTCCTTTGCTTAAGGCACCTCTATAAAAGGTTGAAAGATTTGAAATCATATCTACAGCCTCGTCATTCATTTCAAGTTCAACTAGAGCAGAAATATTTTCAAGTGAGTTATATAAAAAGTGAGGCTTTATTTGTAACTGAATTAGTTCAAACTCAAACTCTTTCTTTTTATTTTGTTCAACAGTTATTTTATTAAGTAAATTTTTAATATATATAATAAGATGATTAAATTTTCTTGAAAGCAAACCTATCTCATCATCAGATAAAATTTCTATTTCTGTTGACCAATTACCTTTTTCTACTTGGTTTATAGCAAAAGATAAATTATTTATTGGCTTTATAATAGATTTTGCAATGGTTTTAGAAAGAGCATAAGAACATAATAAACCTATGAGTGTTAAAAGTATTAATGATATAATAAGTAATTCTTTATTTTTAATTAAATCCTTTAAGTATATATCAGCAACTATGTTCCAATCTAATTTGCTATGATATAGCATAAGTGTTAATTTATCTTCTTTTCTATTATTTATTATCTTTATAGAATCTCTTGAATCAGCAAATTCTAAGTTTTTTCTAAGATTGAAAATATTATCAGAAATTTCATTTTGATTAGATGAGGAAACTATAAAACCTTCATCATTAATCAAAAAGAAATCAGAGAATTTACTATATTTATAATTGGTATAGTTTGTAGATAGAGTAGATTCGTCAACAAAGATTTCTAAAGATCCAATTAGTTTTCCTGTATTCATATTAAAAATTTGTTTTATTGTATAAAGATAATACTTTCCAGTTGTATCAGAAATAGCACCATACCATTTGTTAAACTCCATATCATAATTTACAAAACTAATAAGTTTATTATTTGTTTTAAATGCAAAGTTATCAATAGAATGTAATATAACTCCGGATATAACAGAATTTTTGTACATACTGTTATCTATAGCTCTTTGAACATTTAATATATCTGCTTCACTAGGATAGATATTATTTATACTACAATTAGTTAGTATATTTTGAACTTCTGAATCAATAATAATTCCGGTGGCACTCGATTCAGCAGAATTTAAAACTATGTTAGTTTGATTACCTATTATCTCAAGTGTATCTAATTCTCTAGATATAGAATTACTCTTTATAGTGTTATATGAAATAAAATATGCTATAAAAATCAGAAGTAATATGATTGATAAAGTTACACAAAATGAGAAATAGAATACTTTATCTTTGATTGATTTAAATTTAAAAAAGTTAATTTCCATAAAGCAAGCTCCAAATAAATTCTAAAAATAGTACAATGTACATCAAAAATAATACATTTAATCCTATTAATGTAAATGTTAACATAGAATCATAGAAAATGAAAGGTAGGGAGAGGTTTTATGAGAAAAAAAATTATTGGCTTAGTTTTAGCTGCGATTACTATGACTTCATTAGTTGGATGTGGAAATAAAGGTTCCAACATGAGTAGTGAAGGAGGCGATATTGTAACTATAAAGGTGCTATCAAGATATAGTAGTGACCAAGGACCAGATGACATTGTTTTTAATAGTAGAATAGAGAGCTTCATGGATGAAAATCCTAATATTAAAGTTGAACATGAAGCTATTGGTGATGAAGCAACATATAACAATATGTTTAAAACATCTATAGCAACAGGGGATGCTCCAGATATCTTTGTTAATTACGGGGGAACTCAATTCCAAGATTATGTTGAAAGTGGATTATTCTATGATTTAAGCAAAGTGGCTACTGAGGATAAGGAATGGGCTGATAAGTATATTCCAACAATGTTAGACGCATGGAAATATGAAGATATAGAAGGGTTCTATGGAGTTCCAGTAGCATGTTTTGCTACAGGAGTTTATTATAACAAAGATTTATTTACACAAAATGGTTTAGAAGTACCTAAGACTATAGAAGAATTTGAAAAAGTATGTGATGCATTTATGTCAAAAGGAATTACACCATTTGCTTTAGGTGACAAAGACAACTTTAGAGGTGCACATCTTTTAGCAAATTTAATATTAAAAAGAGAAAATTTTGATTATACAAAGTCTGTTATTGATGGAGAAACTAAGTGGAATGATACAGCTATGAAGGAAGTATTTGAAGTAATGTCTAGCTGGCAAAAGAAAGGTTACTTAGGAGATAATATTACAACATTAGATGCAACAGGTGAACAAGCTTTATTCTTAAACGGTGAGACTCCAATGCATATAAATGGATCATGGTTTATGACACAAATTAGTGAAGCTGAAAATCCAGAGAGATTTGGATTTATACCATTCCCTTATTTTGAAAAGTATCCAGAATACAAAAACAACTGGCATTCAGGAACTTCAGAAGGAATAAGTATATCTGCTAATAATGGTGAAGAAAGATTAGAAGCATCAATTAAATTATTAAAATATTTAACAGATGCGGATGCATACAATGAATCACAAAAAATTGCTAAAGGTGGAATTTTCCCTGTTACTACAATGGAAGAAATTGATGATATTACACCAATAGCTAAAGAGTTTAATGAGGTTTTTGTTGATGTTCAAGATACTAAATTAGAGCCAGGAGATTATGCTAAAAATCCACAATTAAGAGAAGAAATAAGAGATGCTATACAAGGTATGTTTGCTGGAACTAGCGTAGATGATACTTTAGCTAGAATACAAAAAGTAACAGATATGCAGTAAGTTTGGAGACAAGCTTTTAATAGGAGGGTCGTGGAAAATACGACCCGCTTTATCTAGTATTAAGGGAACTAGGGAGGTTGAAAAATGAGAAGGGTCGTAACAGGAAATCAGCAATCAATAGAAGAAAATTTAGAAAAAATTAATATAAAAAGTAAAAAGAATAATAATCTTAAGAAATCTAAGCTAAAGAAAATTCTAAAAAATAATACTGTTTTTATAGCGTTTTTACTTCCAGCAATTTTTATATATACATTTTTTTATATTGCGCCTGTATTTAAGTCATTTTATTTATCATTTGTAAAGTGGAATGGAATTCCAGCCATTTCTAAGGAGTTTGTGGGTTTACAAAATTTTATTAATATATTTAAAGATCCAGCATTTTATAATGCTTTAAAAAATGTAGCAGTTTTTATAGGAGTAAGTTTTCTTATAATTATGCCATTTGCATACTTATTAGCTTTAATGGTTAGCAGTAAATACATTAAAGGAAAGAGATTTTTTAAAACAGTTTATTTCCTACCATCAATATTACCAAGTGCTGCAACAGGGTTAATGTGGACATTAATTTTATATAAATCAGGTGGAGCATTAAATACATTGTTAATGAAAATAGGTCTAGGAATGGCGCAACAAGACTGGTTAGGAAACCCTAAGATTGCAATATTTACTGTTGCATTGGTAAATGCATGGGTATTTATAGGATATAATATGATTATTTTTATAGCAGGATTAACTAATATATCAGATGACTTAATAGAAGCTGCTAAAATAGATGGGGCTGATGGATTTAAAGAGCAAATACACATAGTTTTACCTTTAATGAAAGAAAGTTTTAAAATATTCTCAGTATTGTCTATAGTAGGATCATTCAAGGTTTTTGACATAATTTACGTTATGACTGGTGGAGGGCCAGGGGGAGCTACAGATGTTCCAGTAACATTATTGTATGACCAGGCGTTTAAATATAACAACTTTGGATATGGTAGTTCAATAGGTATGTTAATATTAATAGCATCAATAATATGTACGTTAATATTAAATAGAGTATTTAAAGAGAAAGAATATGCGTAAAGGGGGGGAACAGAATATGCTAAATAATAAAGAAAATAAAATAATAAAGTATCTTATGTACGTATGTGCGATAATATGGGCTATTTTAAGTATTGCACCATTGATTTTTACATTAATATCATCATTTAAAAGCACTAACGAAATATATGGTAATGCATTTTCACTTCCTAATAGTATAGATTTTACTAACTATCAAACTGCAATGGAGAAGGCGAATATTTCAACTGCCATATTTAATTCATTTTTCTTATCTATATCAACAACTGTTTTAGTAGTATTACTTTCAACATTAGTTGCTTATGTAATAACAAGAACAGGATTTAAACTTAGAAATTTAGTTTTGACATATTTCGTAATAGGGTTAACAATTCCAATGCATACAACAATAATTCCAATAGCAGATATTATAAATAGATATGGATTTAAGAACAAACTTATACCACTTATATTCCTTTATGCAACGTTCCAATTACCGTTTGCGGTAATAATGATGACTGGGTACATGAAGGGCATAAGCAAAGAAATTGATGAAGCCGCTACAATTGATGGTTGTGGAAGATTAAGATTGTTATTTAGAATATTATTACCACTTAGTAAGCCAGCAGCAGCTACAGTATCAATATTTACATTCTTAGGTGTATATAATGAGTTTATATTTGCTCTTATGTTCTTAACTGATAAGTCAAAATATAATATCTCAGTAGCACTTATGAGCTTAAATGGAAGATATTCATCAGATAAAGGTGCAATATTCGCAGCTATAAGTATGTTTATAATACCAATTATTGTGATTTATGTTCTGTGTCAAAAGCATGTTGAAAAAGGTATTACAGCAGGAGCTGTTAAAGGATAAATTATTATAAAATTAAGGTTAGAGGAGAATTATTATGGGATATAAGACAAGAAGTAGGCAAATACATTTAGATTTTCATACAAGTCCATTAATAGAAGGTATAGGTAAAGATTTTAATAAAGAAGAATTTGGAGAAATATTAGAAAAAGCTAGGGTTAATTCTATAACTTGCTTTGCTAGATGTCATCATGGATATTTATATTATGATTCAAAGATTAATAAGGAAAGAATTCATCCGCATCTTGCTAATAAGAATTTGTTAAAAGAACAAATAGAAGCATGTCATGAAAGAGGAATTAAAGCACCAATATACTTACCAGTTCAGTGGGACAAGTTCACTTATGATGAGCATCCAGAATGGGTTTCTAAAGATATAGATGGTAGCATAATAAAAGGTGAGGGTGGAAAACCAGGGTTTTATGAGTTTTTATGTGTAAATAATGAATATAGAACATTTTTAAAGAATCATGTAAGAGAAATATTAGAAATGTTCCCAGAGTGTGACGGATTATTTTTTGATATAGTTATGGTAGTTCCTTGCGCTTGTGAAAATTGTAAAAAGAGTATGGAAGAACAGGGAATTGACTACACAATAAGAGGAGAAAGATTAAAGTTCTCTGAAAAGATGCTTAATGAATTTAAGAAAGAAATGACTGAATTTATTAATGAAATAAATCCAAGTGTAACTATATTCTATAATGGTTCACATATAAGTCCACAACTTAAAGGTGGAATAGATAATTATAGTCATATTGAAATTGAGTCATTGCCAAGTGGAGGATGGGGATACATGCATTTCCCTACAACTGTTAGATATGCTAGAAATTTAGGGAAGGATTGCTTGGGGATGACAGGAAAGTTCCACACTTATTGGGGAGATTTCCACTCATTTAAGAATTTAGCTGCACTTCAATATGAATGCTTCCATATGCTAGCGCAAAATACAAAATGCTCTATTGGAGATCAATTAGATCCTAATGGAAAGATATCTAAGGAAGTCTATGATTTAATTGGTAAAGTTTATAGTGAAGTTGAAAAGAAAGAACCTTGGTGTGAAGATGCAAAGGCAGTTTGTGAGATAGCAGTATTTACCCCAGAAGAATTTATAGACTATGATTCAAAAAGTCCATTTGGGTTAAAACCTTCAATAACTGGAGTAACTAGAATGTTACAAGAAGCGTCACTTCAATTTGATATTATTGATAGTTCTATGGATTTTAGTAAATATAAATTGTTAGTATTACCAGAAGAAAGAGTAATAGTAAATGATGATTTCAAGAATAAAATAGAGAAATTTATCAAAGATGGTGGTAAAATAATAGCTGTATATGAAGGTGGATTAAATGAAGAGAAAACTAGATTTAATATACCATCTTTAAAAGTAAAATATGAAGGTAAAGGAGAATTTACTCCAACATTTGTAATACCAGAAGGCAAACTATCTAAAGATTTATATAATACAGAATATGTTATGTATGAGGATTCATCGAAGGTTTCTGTAGAAGAAGGTGGAGAGGTACTATGTAACTCAATAGAGCCTTATTTCAATAGAACACCAGAACATTTTTGCTCTCATCAACATGCACCAAGCTCAGGGAAAATATATGGACCAGCTATTATAAAGGGGGATAATTCAATATACTTTGCTCATAAGATATTCTCTCAATATCATAACTATGGATCTGTTTGGTGTAAGAAGTTATTTATTAATGCTATAGATACATTATTAGAAAATAGATTAGTTAATCATAATGGACCTAGCACTATAATAAGCACTTTAAATGAGCAGGAAAATGAAAATAGATATGTACTTCATCTACTTCATTATATTCCAGAAAGAAGATGTCAAAGGATAGATGTAATCGAAGATGTAATACCTCTATATAACTTAGAAATGAAGTTGAATTTAGACAAATTACCTAAGAGTGTTACATTAGTTCCACAAAATGAAGAGGTTAAGTTTAGTGTTATAGATGGAACTTTAGAGTTTACAGTAGATAAGATAAATGGTCATCAGATGGTGGAGATAAACTATTAAAGGGAAGTAAGAGTTATGAAAAAAGTAATTTCAATCGATATAGGCGGGACTTTTATAAAATATGGACTTGTAAATGAAGCTGGAACAGTTCTATGTAAAGATAAGAGAGCGACAGTAAAAAGTGGAGCAGAAGACTTTGTTAATGAACTATGTGAAATAGTAAATTTATATAATGATCATAGTGATGTTTTAGGAGTATCAATTAGTATGCCAGGCTTTATTAATAATAGAGCTGGAATACCTATAGCATGTAGTCATTTAAGATTTATAGAAAATTATAGGCTACAGGATGAATTAGCTTCTAGAACTAACTTAGAAGTTAGAGTTGAGAATGATGCTAATTGTGTTGCTTTAGCAGAAAAGTTCAGCGGAAATGCTACAGAATGTGAAGATTTTATATGTGTAACTATAGGAACTGGAATAGGTGGAGGGATTTACTTAAATAATAAGCTTATAAGAGGTAAGCAATTCAAAGGTGGAGAGTTCTGTTATATGATGACTAAAGATAAGGAAGGTCATCAAATACTTAGCCAAAATTCTTCAATAACAGCTCTTATAGATATGTATAAAGAATATAAAAAGCTTGATAAAACTGTTGAAGTTTTAGGCGATGAAATTTTCAAAGAAGCTGAAACTGATGAAAATGTAGAAAATATTATTCATGAATGGTATGGAAATATAGCTAGAATGATATTTAATCTTTCATCAATATTAAATCCAGAAAAGATTTTAATCGGTGGAGGAGTTAGTGCTAGAGAAGATTTAATTTATCAGCTTGAGAATGCTTTAAAAGAAATTCCTTGGTGGCATTTTGTAGAGTGTAAATTAGAGAAATGTAAGCATGAAAATGATGCTGGTCTAATAGGAGCAGCATATAATTTCATAAATCCTTAATACTCAAAATAAAGATAAAGAGATATATAATTCTCTTTATCTTTATTTTATTTCTAGGAAAAAATAAGGATACTTTCATTTTATGAAAATAATAAAGAATGATATATAATAAAATTAATATTAGTAAGACTAATTACATAAAGGTTATTATGTAATTATATTATTAAGTTAGATAAAAGATGTTTAGATAAAAGGAGTATAGAATGAATCAGAAGGAAAGAATGTTAGCAGGATTGCCATACAGGGCATGGTTAGATGGATTAAGAGAAGAGAGAATGGAAAATAAGTTAAAGATACATGAATATAATTTAACTCGTCCAGATGATAAGAAAAAGATGAAAGAAATGATAAAAAATATACTTGGAAAGACAGGAGAAGATGTTTGTGTAGAACAACCTTTCCGTTGTGATTATGGTAAAAATATAGAGGTAGGGAATAATTTCTTTGCTAATTATAATTGTGTAATATTAGATGTTGCAAAGGTAACAATTGGGAAAAATGTTATGTTTGCTCCTAATGTATCAATTTATACGGCAGGACATCCAATACATCCTGAATCAAGAAATTCAGGATATGAATATGGAATTCCTGTTACTATTGGTGATAATGTATGGGTAGGAGGCAGCGTTGTAATAAATCCAGGAGTTAAGATTGGTAATAATGTTGTAATTGGATCTGGAAGTGTTGTCACAAAGGACATACCTGACAATGTTATAGCTGTAGGAAATCCATGTAGAGTAATAAGAGAAATAACGGAAGAAGATAGAAAGTATTATTATAGAAATAACGAATTTGATGTTGATGATTATTAAATAGTAAGACCAGAGAGTTTTTAGAAAACTTTCTGGTCTTTAATTTTAGTGGAATTAATTAATATAATCAAATATATTGACTATCAAAATATTTTTCTTTAAAATAATAGCAGATGGTATGTAAAAATACATACATTTTAGGAGGACTTATATGAGTAAGAAAAAAAAGATAGTGATATCAATTATTGCATTAATAATAGTACTAATAGTGGGGGCACTAGGTTTTGTAGGTAATTATTTCTTTGAATATGCTCTACTTAGACAAGAAGGAATAGTAACTGCAGCAAACGTAGATCCAAATGCACCTGAATCAGTAGAAACTATGGCTGAAGTAGCTAATAAAGAAAAATCTAGAGAAGAAGGGGACAAGTGGTTGGATGATGTAAAAACTGAAGAAGCAACTATAGAATCAGAAGATGGTTTAAAGCTTTGGGGAAAGATTTATTTTCAAGAAAAAAGGACTGATAAGTGGGTAATAATAGCTCATGGATATACTTCAAGTCATGAAGATATTCAGCCAATAGCTTTAAATTTCTATAATCAGGGATATAATGTTTTAACTCCAGATATGAGATCTCATGGAAATAGTGAAGGTAAGTTTATAGGTATGGGATGGTTAGATAGAAAAGATATGTTAAAATGGATAGATTACGTAGTAGAGCGTGATACTAACTCTCAAGTGGTATTATACGGTGAGTCTATGGGTGGAGCTACAGTTATGATGGTATCAGGCGAAGAGCTACCAACTAACGTTAAAGCTATTGTAGAAGATTGTGGATATACGTCTGTTTGGGAGATGTTTGAAGCACAATTATATGAAAGATTTGAACTTCCATCATTCCCAATATTAAATGCGGCTAAGGCTGTTACACAAATAAGAGCTAAATATGATATTAGTGAAGCTTCAGCTTTAGAACAAGTTAAAAAGTCAGTTACTCCAATGTTATTTACGCATGGAGGAAATGATACATATGTACCAACTGAAATGATTTATAGATTATATGAAGCAGCTACTTGTGAAAAGGACATGCTAGTAATCGATGGAGCAGGTCATGGTGCAGCACCGGATGTTGATCCAGAAACTTATTACGAGAAAGTATTTAGTTTCTTAAGTAAATATGTTAAATAATTATATGTATAATAAATAGTTTAAGATATAAGGACTTGTCTGAAAATGACAAGTCCTTAATCGTATATTAAAGAAATACCGTTCATTGATAAAAATTATACTGTGCTATTTATAGATAAATAAAAATAATTAATAATGTGTAAAATTTAATATCAAGAATTAAATTAAAGTTTAAATTTGATATAATAATTCTAATAAACTAATCTTACAGTTTTAGAGGTGTGAAATGAGAGAAAATTTTAGATTTAAAGATAGTGATGGTGTAGAATTAAATGTGTATAAGTGGATTCCAAGTGGGGAGATTAAAGGGATAGTACAAATTTCACATGGAATGACGGAGAATGTTTTAAGATATGATGAATTTGCAAACCATTTAAATAACGAAGGGTTTATTGTGTATGGGCATGATCATAGGGGGCATGGGTTAACTGCAAAAACTAAAGACGAACGTGGATATATAGCCGATAATGAAGGGTTTGATTGGTTAGTTAGGGATTTATATGAGATAATTAATGCTGTTAAAGAAGAGAACAAGGGATTACCTATTTATTTATTTGGACATAGTATGGGGTCTTTTATTAGCCAAAGATTTATAGAGTTGCATGGAAATGAAATAGATGGTGTAATTCTTTCAGGAAGCAATGGTGAACCAACTAAATTAGCACCACTAGGAATAGTACTATCAAATATAGAAATAAAGTTATTTGGAAGAAAGCATACAAGTAAAGTGATGGACAAGTTATCTTTTGGTGATTTTAATAGAAAGTTTAAACCTAATAGAACTCCATATGACTGGTTATGCAGTGTAGAAGAAGAGGTTGATAAATATATTGATAATGAATATTGTGGTTTTGTATGCTCAGCATCATTTTATTATGATCTTTTAAGAGGATTAAAAGCAATTCATAAGGAGGAAAACTTTAATTCCATACCTAAAGATTTACCAATATACATTTTAGCTGGAGATATGGACCCTGTAGGATTCTTTGGTAAGGGGATAGTAAATTTATATAATAAGCTAAAATCAACTGGAATTAAAGATGTTAACTATAAGCTTTATAAAGATAAAAGACATGAGATATTAAATGAAGATAATAAAGTTGAAGTAATGAATGATGTATCAAATTGGTTATTTGATAAGATAGGTAGTTACAAAAATAATTATGAATCTGTTAGATAAATTTATATTTTAGATATTAAAGCACTATTCCTACGAGAATAGATGCTTTTTTTCTTTGCAGTTAAATTCTATGTAAATGTAAAATAGGACTCTTGATTCCTTTGATGATATTCCTAAATTTGATGAGGACAATAATAATCAAAAAGTCCCATAATTAACAATTAAAATTGTAAACGTTAAAAACTATAATAGTTTATAAGGTGGATATAAAAGTTATTAGAGGGGGAAGGGATAATGAGATACGGATACTTTGATAATGAGAATAGGGAATATGTAATAGATAAGTTAGATATACCAACTTCATGGACAAACTATCTTGGAGTACGTGATATGTGTACTGTAATTAATCATACAGCAGGAGGATATACTTTTTATAAATCTCCAGAATATCACAGAGTAACAAGGTTTAGACCTAATGCTATACCTATGGATAGGCCTGGTCATTACGTTTATTTAAGAGATGATGAAGATGGGGATTATTGGAGTGTTTCTTGGCAACCAGTAGGTAAATCTTTTGATGAAGCAAAATATAAATGCCGTCATGGTATGTCTTATACAGTTTATGAGTGTGACTATAAAGGAATTCATGCTGAGCAAAAACTAAGTGTTCCTATAGATGATCCAGTAGAATTATGGGATGTAAAGATTAAGAATAACTCAGATAAAGAAAGAAATCTTAGCGTATTTTCTTACCTAGAATTTTCATTTCATCATATAGAAATGGATAATAAAAACTTCCAAATGAGTATGTATGCATCGGGTTCATCATATGAAGATGGAATCATAGAAAATGACTTATTTTATGAAGAGTTTGGGTATCAATACTTTACAGCTAATTTTGAAGCAGATAGCTTTGATTGCTTAAGAGATAAATTTATCGGTTCATACAGAACAGAAGATAATCCTATAGCAGTTGAAAAAGGAGTATGTAGTGGAAGTTTCGAAAAGGGGAACAATCACTGTGGAGCTCTTCATAAGAGGATTACTTTAGCCCCAGGAGAAGAGATTAGAATAGTATTTATGCTTGGAGAAGGCAAAAGAGAAGTTGGAAAAGGAATTCGTGAAAAGTATAGTAACTTAGAAAATGTTGATAAAGCATACCAAGCTTTAGGTGATTTTTGGAATGAAAAGTTTGAAGCGCTTCAAATAGATACCCCTAATGAAGGTATGAATACTTTGATAAATACATGGACTCTATATCAAGCTGAAATTAATGTTATGTTTTCAAGATTTGCTTCATTTATTGAAGTAGGTGGAAGAACAGGCCTTGGATATAGAGATACTTCGCAAGATGCTATGACAGTACCGCATTCAAATCCAGAGAAATGTAAGCAAAGGATAGTAGAACTTTTAAGAGGTCTTGTATCAAAAGGGTATGGATTACATTTATTCCAACCGGAATGGTTTGATCCAGACACAGATGTAAAACCATTTAAGTCACCAACAGTAGTACCTACACCAAAGGTTTCAGATATGATACATGGTCTAGAGGATACTTGTTCAGATGATGCATTATGGCTTATACCAACAATTGTTGAGTATATAAAGGAAACAGGAGAAGTAGAATTTTTAGATGAGGAATTAACATATGCTGATGGAGGCAAGGGGACTGTTTATGAGCATATGACAAAGATATTAGACTTTTCAGCAGAGCAAGTAGGAGCAACAGGGGTTTGTAAGGGACTGCGTGCAGATTGGAATGACTGCTTAAACTTAGGTGGTGGAGAAAGTGCATTAGTATCCTTCTTACATTACCATGCAATAAATAATTTTTTAGAGATAGCAATACTTAAAGATAGAAGAGAAGACATAGAGAAATATGAAGCTATGTTACAAAAGGTAAAAAATGTTTGTGATGAAGTGCTTTGGGACCAAGAATGGTATATTCGAGGTATAACTAAAAATGGTTCTAAGATTGGAACTATGGAAGATGAAGAAGGCAAAATTCACCTAGAATCAAACTCATGGGCAGTTTTATCTGGAGCAGCACCTAAAGATAAAGGAATTAAGGCTATGGATTCAGTATATAAATACTTATTTACCCCTTATGGAATTATGCTGAATTCACCAGCATATACAAAGCCAAATGAAGATATAGGATTTGTAACTAGGGTATATCCAGGACTTAAGGAAAATGCATCAATATTTAGTCATCCAAACCCTTGGGCATGGGCAGCAGAATGTAAATTAGGACGTGGTGATAGAGCTATGGAATTTTACAATGCCCTTTGCCCATATTATCAAAATGATATGATAGAAATAAGAGAGGCTGAGCCATATTCATACTGTCAATTTATTATGGGAAAAGCTCATACAGCTTTCGGAAGAGCTAGACATCCGTTTATGACAGGTACTGGAGGATGGGCATATTTTTCAGCTACTAGATATATGTTAGGAATTAGGCCTCAATTTGATGAGTTAATTATTGATCCTTGTATTCCAGGAGAATGGAATGGATTTAAAGCTCAAAGAAAGTGGAGGGGAGCAACTTATAAAATAGAAGTAGAAAATCCAAATCATGTTATGAAAGGCATTAAAGAGATATCCGTAGATGGAATAAAAGTAGATAAAATTAATATAGGAGAAGATGGAAGAACCTATAATGTAAAAGTAGTAATGGGATAATGAGGAGGATGGTTTTATGATAAAGTTTGGCACTGGCGGTTGGAGAGCTATAATTGGAGATGACTTTACTAGAGAAAATATTCAAAAACTATCTAAAGCATTGGCCATGAAGATGAAGGATGAAGGAGAAATTTCCAAGGGAATATGTATAGGGTATGACAGGAGATTTCTTTCGAAGGAATCAGCTATGTGGGCTATTGAAGTTTTCGCATATGAAGGAATTAAGAGTTATTTTATAAATAGATCATCACCAACCCCGTTAATTATGTATTATGTAATGAAAGAAGAGCTTCCTTATGGAATGATGATAACTGCTAGCCATAATCCAGCTATCTATAATGGAATAAAAGTTTTTACTTATGGGGGCAGAGATGCTAATGAAACTCAAACAAAAGAAATAGAAAAATATATAAGTGAAGTAGAAAAAGATTGCGAAGAAGGAAATAAAGTAAAAATATTAGAATATGATAAGGCTTTAGCAAATGGATATGTAGTAGAGTTTAATCCTCTTAATGACTATATAGATAATATTATAAAAGAAGTAAATATTGAAGCTATAAGAGAGAGTAAGCTTAGAGTTGTGTTAGACCCTATGTATGGGGTGAGTCAAACATCATTAAAAACAATTCTTTCTATTGCTCGCTGTGATGTTGAAGTAATTCATGAAAGACATGACACTTTATTTGGAGGAAAGCTTCCATCACCATCGGCTGCAACATTACGTACATTACAGAACTATGTTATAGACTATAAATATGACATAGGAATAGCTACAGATGGAGATGCTGATAGAATTGGAGTTATTGATGATGAAGGTAAGTTCCTTCATCCCAATGAAATACTAGTATTATTATATTATTATCTAGTTAAATATAAGGGGTGGTCAGGCCCTGTAGTTCGCAATATAGCTACAACTCATATGCTAGATAAGGTTGCATTAGGCTTTGAAGAGAAGTGCTATGAAGTACCGGTAGGGTTCAAGCACATTTCAGCAAAGATGCAAGAAACTAATGCTATTATTGGTGGGGAATCATCAGGAGGACTTACTGTAAGAGGACACATAAATGGTAAGGATGGAATTTATGCAGCAGCTTTATTAGTAGAAATGATAGCTGTAACAGGTAAGAAGTTATCTAAAATAGTAAAAGGGATACAAGATGAATTTGGAAGTTTATATATGGCTGAAAGAGATTATAAATTTAGCCAAGAAAAGAAGAATGAGATTTATGATATTCTTCTAATTCAAAAGAAACTCCCAGATATGGAGTTAGAAATAGATCATGTATCATATTTAGATGGATGTAAGATATACTTTAAAAATGGGGGATGGATAATCGCAAGGTTCTCAGGAACAGAGCCATTATTAAGGATATTCTGTGAAATGGATTCAGAAAAGAAGTCAAAAGACTTATGTGATAAGTTTGCAAAATTTCTTGAAATATAAATTTTTTATTTAGGTCTCCTCAACTTATTATACCGGCATCGGAAAACTAGGGTTTTCTGGTGCCTTTTTAATTATAATTGATAGTTGAAAGTCTATAGAAAGAAAAGCTATGAGATACATGAAGATTCAAACAGTAATAGGAAAATATAGTATAATTATACAAAGGGTGAGGTGGATAAGATTTGGGAGAGAAAAAGGTAAAGGGACGAAAATCATTAAATAGAAAGATAGTATTGTTTTGTATTTTTTGTTGGGTTGTGCCTATAATTATTATCTTTGTATCTATGACGACATCGTACAAAGATAATATTGAAAAAAAACTTGTAAATATATTTATAGAAAAATTACGGAGTACAGATGTATTTTTATCTAACCATTTAGACGAAGCTATCGAGAGTATTAGAAAACCTTCATATGAATATTACTTAGAAAAAGCATGGAACAAGTATGTATCGGAAGGAAGTAGTGGAAGAAACGATTGTTATACAACTATTAGTAGCAATTTAAGGAATAAGTTTTATTGGGATAAGAGGTTTAACGTTTGTAGTTTTTATATTGAAGGAGAAGTTGAACCATTTACTTATTTATCTAGCAGCAATATATCTATGAAAAGTTATATGGAAGAAATTCATGGAAGAGTACAAGAAATTAGGGACATGGACTCGTCATATACACAAATTATTGTGGATAATGGAAGAGTTTTTATAGTTAGAAATGTTTATACTACGAATAATTATGAAAAGTTTGGAACATTAGTTTTAGAGCTAAATATTAAGAATATATTTGAAGATATTTCATTAGATGAAGGACAGTCCTTAGCATTTTGTGTAAATAATCCTAATGCTTTTGTGTCTAATGAAAATTTCCTAGAAGATGAAAGTAAAAAGAATATAGCTGATGAGGTTTTAACTCAGTATTCGGCAAATGATAGAAATAAGATAATTATTAAAAATAACAATGATTATTATGGTTACTTTTTAGAAGCTAAGCATGATGATTATCATTTAGGTATTTTATTAACTGTGGATAAAATAGTAGTAGATGCAGAGATGAACTATTTATATGGAATGATTTTTATATTATTATTAATAACCTTACCGGTACTTATAATAATAATATTTTTTTTAAGAAATCAGATTACAGCGCCTATCGATAAATTGGTGGAAGCTGCAAAAGACATAGAAAGTGGAAAGCTTGGGGTTACGGTTTCAGGGGGAGATATGCCAAATAAAGAGTTTAAGTATTTGCAACATTCTTTTAATAAGATGTCTAGGCAGGTACAGTATCTTTTTAATTATGCATATGATGAAAAGTTAGCAAGGAAGGATGCTAAGATTTTAGCATTACAAGCACAAATAAATCCTCACTTTTTAAATAACACTTTAGAGATTATGAATTGGCAAGCTAGAATGGCAGGAGATGAAACTATTTCAAATATGATTGAGGCATTAGGAACAGTGCTAGATTACCATATGGATAGAGAGGATAAGCGTCTTATAAGATTATCAGAGGAATTAAGATGCGTTGATGCTTATTTTTATATTATTTCAATGAGATTTGGAAAGAGGTTAGTGGTAGAAAAAGAAATTGATGAAGAACTATTACAATCTATGGTTCCTCAGCTTATACTTCAGCCTATTTTAGAAAATGCTGTAGTTCATGGAATAGAAACAGTAAGTACAGGAGTTATTACTTTAAAGATATATCATGATGATATAAAGATTTATATAGAGATTATTAATACAGGAAAGCCTATGAGTGAAGAAGATAAGGATAGGATAAATAAGATATTATCAAATGATCCAGATGCAATTAAGCCAGTTCCAGGTAAACATGCATCTTTAGGAATTCGTAATGTAAATGAGAGAATTAAGCTTATATATGGTAAAAAATATGGTTTAACAATAGAGCCAATAGAAGAGGGAAAGACAAGATCATTAATATGTATTCCATATCATGAAGAGCTTGATGAGGAGATAGATGACATGATTTCAAAGATAACAATATTAGGCAAATAATATCAATTAGGTGCAATGAAAAGGTTAGCAATACTCTGTATAATAAAAGTATATAAAGAAACAAAAACAAATTAAAGAAAATAAAAGGTTAAGGGGGAGTTTATTAAATGCTTAAAACTAAAAAGGTTTTAGCAGCAATTATTGCTGCAACTATGGTTGCTACAGTATTTACAGGGTGTGGAAGTAGTTCAACTGGTGACAGTGGAACAGGAACTGGTACAGAAACAGGAAATGATACTAAGGTAGAAAAAGTTACTTTAAACACAGTATCTATGTTTGGAGGAACAGATCCAAATGCTGAGGTTTATCAAGAAATCAATAAAGAGTTTATGGCTGCAAACGAAAACATAACAATTGAAGATAACTCTCAATCTTCTGATGAAGAGTGGAAGGCTAAGGTTGCAACAGATTTTGCTTCTGGAAATGAACCAGATGTTATTCAATTCTTTACTGATGCAACTGCAAATGCCATCGTAGCTACAGACAAGCTTATGGCTGTAGAAGATATAAAGAAGGAATATCCAGATTATGCAAAGGATACACTTCCTGCAGCATTAGATGCAGTAACAAATACTGATGGGGTTCAAAGAGCAATTCCTACAACAGGATATTGGGAAGGACTTTTCTGTAATAAGGATTTATTTGACCAATACAATATAGAATTACCTACAGATTGGGCTTCTTTAGAAACAGCTATTAAAACATTTAAGGAAAATGGAATTATTCCATTTGCAGTTTCTTTAAATAATGTACCACACTACTTTGTAGAGTACTTAATGCTTTACTCAGCTGGTGAAGAGTCTTATACATCAGTACCTGAAACAGCTCCGGCAGAATGGACAAAAGGCCTTGAAACTTTCAAAACTTTAAGAGACATGGGTGCATTTCCAGAGGATACAGATACAGTTGACGAAGCTTATGTTATCGAATTATTCAATAATAAACAAGCTGCTATGATATTAGATGGTAGCTGGAGAACTGGTGGAGTTACAGACCAAGAGAACACAGTAGTTATATCATTCCCAGGAGTTGAAAATCAAAAGGCTCAAGAGGGTGCTATGGTAGGTGGAATATCTTCAGGATTCTATATTACTAAGAAGGCTTGGGAAGATCCTGCTAAGAGAGAAGCAGCAGTTAAATTTGTAGAAGCTCATACTGGTAAAGAAGGAGTTACCAAGTATTGGATAGCTGGTGGATCAGTTGGTCAAGCAGCTGTAGCAGTGGAACCAGTTGATGGTATGAGTGCATTAGCAGTTAATGCTCTTGAATATAGTAGTTCAGCAAAATCTATATCAGCACCTACAGACTCAAGAATTGACCCAGAAGCATACAAATATATAATTGCGAATGTAGTAAAAATATCTACAGGTGCAGTGTCAGCAGAAGACGTTCTTAACGAAGCATTAAAATTAAGTGCTGAAAGAGCAAATTAATAGTATTACTGCAGAGGGGCACTTAAAACCCCCTCTGCTTTTTTATATCTAATTTAGCTGAATTTAATTATAAATAGAATAGAAAATGATAAATCTTACTTAGATTTTTTATATAAAAAATAAAATAGAAAGGGTGGAAAAGAATGCTATATAGGAAAAAATGGCCACTTATAATATTTTTAGTACCTAGTCTTATATTTTTAGTAATATTTTTATATATTCCATTTCTTAATAACATAAAGAATAGTTTATACGACATGACAACACCGGTATTGCTTCAAGGACAAACTTGGAAGTTTATTGGAATTGAAAACTATAAGAAGATGTTAACAGATCCAGATCTAAGAATAGCGATTTTTAACTCATTAAAGATGATGGCTTTAACTGTTATCTTTCAAGTAGGAATTGCTTTTGTTTTAGCAGTTATGGTAAGTCAAACAAAACGCATGCAACAGTTTTTTAGGACAGTATATTTCTTTCCAGTAGTTATTTCTGCAACTGCCATAGGTTTAATATTTAAATTGTTTTATAACTATAATGGAGGTATGTTAAATCAGTTATTAGAGATGGTTGGAAAAAGCCCAGTTAATTGGTTAAGTCCAGCATTAGCGTTTATCATGGTTGCTATACCTACGATATGGAGCTACGTAGGTTTCTATTTTGTAATTATATTAACAGGACTAAGTGATATTCCAGAAGATATTTATGAAGTTGCATCAATAGATGGTTGTAGCAAGTTTAAGCAAGTATTTTATATAACCTTTCCGATGCTAAGAGGTGTACTTTGCACTTGTGTAGTTTTAGCTGTAACAGGAGCTTTAAAGGTATTCGACTTACCTTGGGTATTAGTTCCTAATGGAGCACCACAAGGATTAACTCACTTCTTAGGAACATACATGTATCAAAGTACCTTTGGAATGAATAACTACGATTATGGTTCAGCTTTAGCAGTGTTAATAGTTATTTTAGGTATTGCAGTTTCTAGAGGTATAAATATTATAGTTAAACCAGAAAATCAAGCATAGGAGGTGTTAGTGAATGGTAGATAATAGTGTAATTGTAGAAAAAACTATTAGAAAAAATAAAACTCAAACCAAAAGAGTTAACAAGAAGAAAGCTAGTGCAAGTAAAGTTATATTATATGCAGTATTAATTTTTTGGGCTGTCACTACTATATTTCCTTTTATATGGGTTATCATAAATTCATTTAAACCATCAGCAGAATTATTAACATCTTCATTTAGCTTACCAAAGGAATTTACATTAGATAACTATAGAAATGCTTTTAATAATTTAAATATATTGAGAGCTTATGGGATGAGTTTTTTAATATCAGGAAGCGTAACTGTTGGAGTGATAGTGCTATCATCTATGATGGCATTTGCTATGACTAGATATAAATTTAGAGGGAAAGTAATATTAGATGGATTATTAATAGCAAGTCTTATGTTTCCAGTTTTCTCAACTATTATTCCTGTATATCAAATGATGATTAAATGGGGATTATTAAATTCTGCTACGTCAGTTATATTACCTCAAATAGCAAGTAATTTAAGCTTTGCAACAATTGTTATGATGGGATTTATGAGATCAATTCCAATTGATATAGAAGAATCTGCATACATGGAAGGCGCAAATGTCTTTACTGTATTTACAAGAATTATTGTTCCGATTAGTAAACCAGCTATATCCACTGTAGCAATATTTAGTTTTTTATGGTCATATAATGATTTATTTGTACAAACTACAATGATAGGTAAAAGAGCAAATTATCCAGTATGTGCTCTTTTAAATGAGATAAGTTCTAAGTATGGTACTGATTATGGGCTTATGGCTGCATCTGTAACTATTATTTTAATACCAGTATTTATAGTATATTTGCTACTTCAGAAGAACATAATTAAAGGCTTGACAGCAGGAGCAGTTAAAGGATAAAATTTTCTTGATGGGATTATTTGGTAAAGGGAGGGCTATATGTATAAAATTGTAATAATTGATGATGAACCTATTATAGTTGAAGGCTTAAGCAGAACAATGCCTTGGGGTGAATGGGAATGTATTGTTGCAGGAACAGCATATGATGGGTTTGAAGGTCAAAAGCTTATACGAAATATAAAGCCCAATTTAATTATCACAGATATTTCTATGCCAAGAATGAATGGACTAGCTATGATTGCTGGGTTAAAAGGAGAATTTCCAGATATGGAGATATCTATATTAACTGGATTTCGTGATTTTGAATATGCACAAAAAGCTATTCAGCTAGGTGTAACAAGGTTAATATTGAAACCATCTAACCTTAAAGAAATAGAAGAAGCAGTTAGTACTATGGTTGGGAATTTAAAGAAAAAGAACATTCATAGTGAAGCAGAGGAGTCAGAATCAAATTCAGCAAATAGTTTTATAGTAAAAAATGCATTGAAGTATATTCAAGAAAATTACACTAGAAAGATAACACTAGCTGAAGTAGCAGAAAAAACTTATGTTAGTCAATGGTATTTAAGTAAGCTATTAAATAAGCATACAGGAAAAAGTTTTTCCGATATCCTTAATCAAATAAGAATTAATGTTGCTAAGGATTTACTTAGAAATCCTTCGATGAGAATAGGAAATATAGCGGAAGAGGTTGGATTTATTGATATGGCTCATTTTTCAAGGGTATTTAAAAAATTTGAAGGATGTTCGGCTAATGAATATAGAAATAAAAATAGTTAAAATTATATAAAGTAAAATATATAAATCGAGGAAATGCATATTAAAATTATGTGTATCCTTGATTTTTTATTTATTATTTTTTATATAATAAGAAAAAGAGGGATAATTATACAAGAGATAAGTTTAAAGAAGAATTAATTAGAGCTTAATGTTATGAATATAAAATATGTATAATTATAAAAAAGAAATTAGGAAAAAATAATTATATAAGCGATACAAATGTAAAAATATAATGTATAATAAAATGTTCTATGCTATTTATAAAATGTGATATATAAATAGTGTTAAACAAAGAGAGAAGTAAACTAAAATATACATAAGAGGAGTTGTTAGGAGAATGTTTTTAAAGGATAAAAAAACAAAAATTACATTCCATAGCGGGGTTTTAACAATTGGAGGAACTATAATTGAAGTTTCTTATGAAGATAGTCATATATTCTTTGACTTTGGCTCAGAATACAATCCTGCTGCAAAGGTAAATCCTACAGACTTACAAGGTTTATTAGATGAAAAACTAGTTCCATTTTTAGATAATATGTTTGATCCTAAAATACCTTTAAAGGAATATGAGTCAAAAGAGAATAATTTTAAGAATACCGCAGTATTTTTATCACATATCCATTTAGATCACTCTAAGATAGTTAACTACTTAAATCCAGAAGTACCTCTATATACTTTAGAAGGCACAAAGTCATTATTAAATACATTAAATATAAATAATGATTTTCTTTTCCCACTTTATGAAAATAACGGGATTAAAAATACAAGAGATGTAAATGGGGTTAAAGAAAATGAAGTAGTTCAAGTAGGTAAAATAAAGGTTAAAGTTATGCCCGTAGACCATGATGCTTATGGAGCTTGTGGATTATTTATAGAAACTCCAGATTTAACTATAGCTTATACAGGAGATATAAGATTACATGGTTATAGAAAAAATGATACTTTAAAGTTCTGTAAAGAAAGTGAAAACTGTGATGTATTATTAATAGAAGGTGTTAGCGTATCATTCCAAGATTTTGGTGATTCTTTAAGGGATGGAGAACCTGCTAATGAATCAGAATTAATAGATAAAATTAATAAAATCGTAAATGATAATAAAGGAAAACAAATAACATTTAATTATTATATTGCAAATGTTGAAAGAATTTTAAATATATTAAAAACAAATCCAAGAACAGTGGTTTTAGATTCATACAGTGCATATGTAGTAAAAGAAGCAGCTGGATATGAAGCTTATTACTATGATTTAGATAATAAAGAATACGGATTAAATCCAGAATTAAAGATTGAATTTGAAGAGTTATTAAATGATACAGAAAAATATTTCTGGCAATTAGGAACACTTGCGCTTAAACATTTTAATGAGTTAAAAGAAGGTGGAGTTTATATTCACTGTGATGCACAGCCGTTAGGAGAATTTGACCCAGCATTTGAACCTTTTGTAAAATCTTTTGCGGATAGAAATATTGAGTTTAATAGAGTAGTGTGTAGTGGACATGCTCGTCCATATGATTTAATAGAAATAATTAACTTAATAAAACCTAAGTTATTAGCACCTATTCATTCATATCGTCCAGAAAAACTTTATAACGAAAATGGAGATATGATTTTAGTTGAAAAAGGACAAACGATTTAAAGTACTTAGTACTTTATTTGAAGGGAGACACAAATGAAATTAGCAATATATCAAACAAGTGATTTACATGGTTATGTTTATCCTACTAATTATGTTAAAGATATGGATCTTGGGATTCTTAAGATAGGGAGTTATATATTAAAAGACGAAAAGAATTATGATGCATCTTTAAAAGTTGACTGTGGAGATTTAATTCAAGGATCAGCTTTAGCTCATTATTTATCTAAAAGCAAAATAGAAAAAAATCCTCTAATTCAAGGTTTAGAGTTTATAGGATATGACGCCTATGTTATTGGTAATCATGAGTTTAATTATGGTAAGGATTATTTAATTAACTCTTATAAAGAGGTAGAAAATAAAATAATAAATGCTAATATTGAAGGGTTATCTCTTGAAACCAAGCCTTATAAGATATTTGATTATAGTGGATTTAAGATTGGATGTATTGGATTTACAACATCATTTATACCAAATTGGGAACATGAAAATAATATTAATGGAGTAACTTTCCTAGATCCTGTTGAAGTTTATGGAAAGTATGAAAAAGAGCTAAAAGAAAAAGCAGATTTTATAGTTGTTTGTTATCATGGAGGCTTTGAAAAGAGTTTAGATGGGACTAATACTCCAACAGAAAAGTTAACTAAAGAAAATCAAGCAAGTGAACTTTTAGAAAAGTATGATTCAATAGATATGGTATTAAGCGGACATCAACATAGATCTTTTATCACGAAGATTAATGGAGTGGTTTGTGCACAACCATTACATAATGGACAAAACTTTACTAAGATTGTATTAGATACTGAAAGTAAAGAAGCATCTTATGAATTAATTGACGTATCTAAGTTGAATGATGAAATTAATGAAGAAATAGAAAAGATATTTAATAATGTTCAGCTTGAATTAGAAGATTATCTAAACAATGAAATTGGAGAATTTGATAAAGATATACTTATGGATGATATCTTTATAGCAAGATTAAAAGGACATCCGTTTATAAACTTCTTACATCAAGTACATCTAGATGTTTCAGGTGCAGATTTTTCAGCGTTATCATTATTTGATTCAGCTATTGGCTTTAAAAAGAATGTTTCAATTAGAGATGTTTTAATTAATTATCCATATCCAAATACATTAATGGTGTTAAAGATAAGTGGACATAAATTAAAAGAAGCTATAGAAAAAGCTGCTACATATTTTGTTGTAGAAGATAATGAAGTAAAAATAAGTACTGGATTCCTTGTTCCTAAGGTTCAAAATTATAATTACGATACTTTTGGTGGATTAACTTATGAAATAGATTTATCAAAGGAGTTTGGCAATAGAGTAGTATCTATGAAGAAGGATGGTAAGGAAATTGATTTAAATAAAGAATATACTATAGTTTTAAATAACTATCGTGCAACTAATACTTCAATATATCCTGCGTATGAAAATGCAAAGGTAGTTAAAGAAATAAATGTAGATATAAGTGAATTAATAATAAATTATTTCCAAGAAAATAAAAAAATTAAAGTTCTGGATGAAAGTAATTACACAATTAAATAAAAAAATAATACACGCTAAAGTACAAAGTGAATGTCGATAATGATTCTGTTTCTATACGAAAGAAGAATTATTATCGACATTTATATTTTTTATTTAATATTATAAAAAGGTTTGAAGTAAATTAGTTACGTAGCCATATTTAAAAAGAAATTAGGGAATTATATTTATAGAGAATATTAATTGGAGGTATAGGTTATGGAAAACAATATGGCGTTGGAATATCCAATGTTTTGTTATCAATGTGAACAGACTGCAGGGGGAAAGGGATGCACAAAGCTAGGTGTATGTGGCAAGACTCCAGAAGTAGCAGCACTTCAGGATTTACTTATTTATCAAGCAAAAGGAATAAGCTGCTATGCAAAAGAGATAATTGAAAAGGGAGAGAATTTAGATAAAGATATAGTAAGTTTTATTGAAAATACTTTATTTACTACATTAACAAATGTGAATTTTGATGCAGATGTTCATGTAGAAATGCTTAAACAATCACAAAAGATAAAGGAAGTTTTGAGAAAAAGAGTAGGAAAGATTAAAAATGATACAGAACATGCTACATACAATTTAAGCAGTACAAAATCAGAAATGCTAGAAGATGCTAAAAAAGCAGGAATAATGTATGATCAAGATTTAGATCCTGATATTCGTTCCTTAAGACAAACGATAGTGTATGGGCTCAAAGGAATAAGTGCTTATGGCCATCAAGCGAGAGAACTTGGATATTATGATGACCAAGTAGATAATTTTTATGCAAGAGCATTAGAAGCTACATGCAATGATAGTTTAGGTGTAGAAGAACTAATAAGATGGACGATGAGAACTGGGGATATGAGTGTAGCAGTTATGAAGAAATTAGATGAAGCAAATACTACAGTTTATGACAATCCATCACCCCATAAAGTAAATGTTCATGTAAAAAAAGGACCATTTATAATAGTGTCAGGACATGATTTGAAAGATTTAGAAATGTTGTTAGAACAGACTGAAGGTAAGGGAATAAATATTTATACCCATGGTGAAATGATACCTAGCCATGGCTATCCAGGACTAAAAAAATATTCTCATCTTGTAGGGAATTTTGGTGGTGCCTGGCAAGATCAACAAAAAGAGTTTGATAATATACCTGGATGTATACTTATGACTACTAACTGTCTTATGAGACCAAGAGACACATATAAGGACAGAATTTTTTCAACAAGTGTAGTAGGCTGGGATGGAGTTAAACATATAGGAAAAAATAAAGATGGTAAAAAAGATTTTACTGAAATCATAAATAAAGCTTTAGATCTTGGTGGATACGAAGAAGATCAAGAACCACATGAAATATTAGTAGGATTTGGTCATCATGCAACTTTAAGCAATGCAGAGGCAATAGTTAATGCAGTTAAGGATGGAAAGATAAGACACTTCTTCTTGATTGGTGGATGTGATGGGGCAAGACCAGGTAGAAATTACTACACAGAATTTGCAAAGAAGGTTCCTGAGGATTGTATAATACTAACCTTAGCTTGTGGAAAATATAGATTTAATAAATTAGACTTTGGAGAAGTTGCAGGATTACCAAGACTTTTAGATGTAGGACAATGTAATGATGCTTATTCAGCAGTTAGAATCGCAACAGCACTTGCAGATGCTTTTGGAACAGATGTTAATGGATTACCATTATCAATAATTTTATCTTGGTACGAACAAAAAGCTGTGGCAGATTTACTAGCATTATTATCATTAGGCATAAAAGGAATATACTTAGGTCCTTCACTTCCTGCATTTTTAAGTCCTAATGTACTTCAATATTTAGTTGATACTTTTGATTTAAAACCTATAAGTACAGCGGATGATGATTTAAAGAGTTGCTTAAAGCAAGAAATATAAAAAAATTTACGGCTTTGTTAGATTAAAATATCTAACAGAGCCTATTTTATTTTTAGAAAATTATAATTATGTGAAAAGTATGAGGGAGTGAAAATAATAGTATATATAAAATGCACATTATTTTTTTATAGTAACAAATGTTACAGTGTTTTAATGAAAGATGGTATATTATATGAAATGTAGTCGCTAGTAATAAAGGATAAAGTTTAAATATAAATAAGATTAAAGTTATAAATATAAAGTTAGAAAGTGAGGCAGAAAATATGAATGCTATAGAAGTAATGAATAATGAACATGAAAATATAAGTAGAATGCTTAAGATAGTAAGAATTTGTTGTTTTAAAGTTTTAAAAGATGAAGAAGTTAATTATGAGGATTTCGATAAAATGTTAGAGTTTATAGTTGAGTATGCGGATAAACATCATCATAGAAAAGAGGAAGATATACTTTTTGATAAAATGGTAAAACACTTAGGTGGAACAGCAGAAAAAGTAGTTAAAACGGGAATGCTTGTGGAACATGATTTAGGAAGATTGTATATTAAAGATTTTAGCAGAGCGTTAGAAAATGTTAAAAATGGAAATGAAGAATCAAAGCTAGATCTTATAGCAAATGCTATTTCTTATACGCATCTTTTAGAGAGACATATAGATAAAGAAGATAGAGTAATTTATAAATATGCTGAAAGAGAGTTAGAATCAAGTATTTTAGATTTAGTTAATGAGGAATGTATAGAATTTGAACTTAAAAATAATGATATTAAAGAAAAAAGTATAGATATCTTAGAGGAACTAGAAAGAGAGTATATTGAAGAAGTATAAGGTAAAGTACTGGTAACAATTACAAAAGTACTATTAATAAATAATTTGAAAATATAAGGAGTAGATGAATTATGATAAATAAAGATATGACAATAGGTGAAATTTTAGATATAAATTTTAAAGCAGCAGAAGTATTAATGAGTTTTGGGATGGGGTGCTTGGGATGTCCATCAGCAAGAGTTGAGTCATTAGAACAAGCTTGTAGTATTCACGGATTAAATTTAGATGATGTAGTAGAAAAATTAAATAATTTATAAAATAAAATTTAACTTTGTAACAAGTGTTACAGACCAATTATTAAATAGAATGTAAAATGTGTATATAATATAAATATTTTAATTTTGGAGGAATAGAAATGGAAAATAAAATGTTTTGCTTTCAATGTCAAGAAACAGCTGGATGTACAGGTTGCACTAAGTTTGGAGTATGTGGAAAAAGCCCAGAGCTCGCAAATATGCAGGATTTATTGATATATGTTACTAAAGGTTTATCAGAAGTAACAACAAGATTAAGAAAAGAAGGAAAAACAATAAAAAAAGAAATAAATAATTTTATAACTTTAAATCTTTTTACAACAATAACTAATGCAAATTTTGATAATGAAGTATTTTATAGTAGAGTAAAAGAAACTTTAAGAATAAAGACAGAGTTAATAGC
>OGIX01000429.1_pt1 | contig 31960 bp, 19 predicted proteins | sample 1571901 | NCBI WGS metagenome assembly OGIX01 (sample SAMEA2582102, study PRJEB24529) | metagenome | biome: Human gut stool | place: China | collected 2011
TTTCTGTTTTTTGAGGTGCTGCGCAAGCCAGGAAACAAGCAGTTCCACAGGCGACAATCAGTTTCAATAAGTTTTTGTTCATATCGGTCGAGTTATTATTTTCCAATCAATACATATTCTTTTCCTGCTTTGGTAGGTAGGTCATAGAGGTATGTCTCTGCAATTTCCACTTTGTTCAAGTTGGCCTTTTCGTTAATCAATGGCTCCGGAATGGTGGGGACTGCATAAAGAGGGTTCGGATTTTCACCTTTGGCACGCTTCAAGCCATTCCCGGTTAATGGGTTGAGCGAACGTAAACGACAATTTCCTCCCTTATAAGATTTGACAACCAGTCGGCTAACTTTCCCGTTTTTCCAACTCAAATCAAGTTCGAAACCTCCACGGGCAATGATTCCTTTGATAGAACCTTCTTTCCAAACGGTAGGCAGTGCGGGAAGCAAATATATAAAACCGTCGTAGCTTTGCATCAACATCTCTGCAATGCCTGCGGCACAACCAAAGTTTCCATCAATTTGAAATGGCGGATGCGCATCGAACAGGTTAGGGTAGGTGCCTCCTTTTTTCTTTTCATTGCGTACGAGAGTCAGCTGGTCAGTTATCAACTTGTAGGCGTGGTCGCCATCAAGCAGGCGTGCCCAAAGGCAAACTTTCCATCCCATGCTCCACCCGGTCGACGGGTCGCCACGGTGAATCAGAGAAGTACGTGCTGCATCAAATAATTCAGGAGTACGGTAAGGGGAAATCTGATTGCTGGGGAAGAGTCCGTACAAATGAGAAATGTGACGGTGTACGTCCTTCGGATCATCCCAGTCGAACATCCACTCTTGTAATTGCCCCCAATGTCCCACCTGCATGGGAGCCATTTCTTTGAGACGTTGTGTCAGATGAGAGGCAAACTCCAGATCTGTATCCAGTATTTGAGAAGCAGATATAATTGCTGTCCAAAGATCGAAAATCAATTGGTTGTCCATGGTGCATCCGGCAGCTGTAGTAGCTTTCCCGTTACTTCCCGAATGTACATTCTCCGGTGAATTACTGGGGCAGACTACCAGCCAGTTGTGTACGGGTTCTTTCACCATAATTTCATCAAAGAAACGTCCGGACTCTTTCAGTATCGGATAGACAGAACGCAGGAATTCCACATCTCCGGTGTATAGATAACGCTCCCAAAGATGTCGGCAAAGCCATGCGCCACCACTGGGCCACATACCCGAAGGAGCTTTGTCAACTGCTCCTGTAATACGCCATATATCCGTGTTATGATGCAACACCCATCCGTTGGCTCCATACATAATCTTAGCCGTCTCTTTTCCTGTGTTACTCACTTCTTTTATCAGACGGAATAACGGTTCATTCAGTTCACTTAGATTCGTTACTTCCGAAGGCCAGTAATTCATTTCCAAATTGATGTTACAAGTATATTTGCTATCCCAGGAAGGGAATAATTTGTCATTCCAAATTCCTTGTAAATTGGCGGGTTGTCCTCCCGGTTGGGAAGAACAGATCAACAAATAACGTCCGAATTGAAAATAGGTGGCAACCAGATGTGTGTCATTGGTGTTTTTGAAATTCTCCACACGCTTATCGGTGGTTACATTCGCATATTGGTCTCGTCCCAAATCAAGAGAAACGCGTGTCAGATATTGTCGGTAAAAATCAACATGATTCTTCTTCGATTCAATGAACGGATGAACCATTGCTTTCGCCAAATAGTTCTTTGCCCGCTCTGTCTGATTACCGGTGATATCTTGATAGTTGTTGAAATTAGTTGCAATGGATACATAGATAACCGCTTCGTCGGCTTTCTCAACAGAAAGTATTCCATCGGCACAAGCTATTTTCCCACCTTTATTTTTAGCAGTCAATCTGCCTTGAAATTCTACTTTCCCTTTCAATCCTTCATGCAAGGAAGAGACTCCCGAGAGTGTCACACAGTTTCCCTCTTCAGAAGCGATCATAACATCTTGGTGCGGCGAAGTGAGTTGTGCATTGAAAGTAATTTGTCCGGGACGATTGGCGGTCAGTCGTACCATTACTACCTGATCGGTGAATGAGGTGATCGTTTCGCGTTGATACTGCACTCCGTCTACTTCATAACGTACGATTGCACGTGCGGAATCCAGACTTAATTCCCTGTAATAATTGGAATAACGTGTATGACCTGGAAAAGCGATTCGCAGGTCACCAAAACTTTGGTATGGCATTCCTGAATTAGTCTTTGCCATTACCTTTTCTGTGGCCAGTGTCTGAGCTTCAAGGTATTTTCCGGCAAAGACCAGTTCACGCACTTTCGGAATATATTCCAGTGCATCTGGATTGGCGTTATTATTGGGACGTCCCGCCCAAATGCTTTCTTCGTTTAGTTGTATTTGTTCTGTGCCTGGTGTTCCATATACCATGGCCCCCAAACGACCATTCCCAAGGGGTAATGCCTCGGTCCATACCTGTGCGGGACAGTCATACCATAGCTTGTATTCGGGTACAGAAGACTTCTGTTCCTGCGCCTGAATACAACCAACAGACATCGTGACGAACAGATATCCGATTAATCTCTTTTTATTCATTTCCTTCCAATTGCTTTTATACTTTTATAAAAGGACGATTGAAAGGGATTTTTGTACCCACTATGCAGGCAGTAAGAAAGGGAGAAGACTAAAAATAAGTTAGCAAACTTAAACACAGTTCTAAAGCCATTAAAATAGATGAATTTCGACAAACAAACAGATATACTGATTGTTGTCACATTGAATCATTCGTTTTTTTATTCACCTAAAAAATACAGATTATGGCAAAGAATTCTCCCGATGAAGGAAAAAACATCAAAATGGTAGAAAAGCAGGCGGTTGAAGCCTCTATGATTAACCTCAAAGAGTACCGGGCAAAAAGGCAATTCGGTAAAACACCGGAACCGATGGCGGAGACGGTAGAAACTCCCAATCGAATGCCTGTTTTTGTTGTTCAGAAGCATGATGCCAGTCATTTTCATTTCGATTTTCGTTTGGAAGTGGATGGAGTATTAAAAAGTTGGGTGGTGCCTAAAGGACCTTCCATGAATCCAAAAGATAAGAGGTTGGCCATAGAAGTAGAAGACCACCCCTTGAGTTATGCGCACTTTGAAGGAGTTATACCGGAAGGTAACTATGGAGCAGGTACGGTGGAAATATGGGATAGTGGAACCTATGCTTACGTTGGTAATAATCGTAACATTTCCGCTGCTATTAAAAATGGAATACTTGAATTCAAGTTACACGGGCATAAACTCAAAGGGCTATTTGTCCTTATACATACCAATATGGATGATCAGGATAAAGACTGGCTGTTGATAAAGAAAGATGATGTATTTGCGGCCACTCACGTTTACGATGCAAAGATTATTCCGTCTTATGATGAGGTATTCCTGTAAACTATGATCTGACAGTACTTATCAGAAGTCTATTATTTTCAAATTATATACGCGGCTTGATAATTCTACTTATTTCATTATTCTAATGATTAAGTGGAACTATATGCTCGTGTGGTTGTATTGTTTTGTGATAAAATATTTTACAATTACTATGTTTTACCAAATAAAATGATGATTTTAGAATCTATCCCTTGATATTTCGGTAACAAACGATATTGTTACCACTTTTGATAGAAAACACCCATTGCTTTTGTTAGAATCTACCTCATATGTGGACGTTGAAAAGTTTATACTTGTGCCGGATTTAGACACGTTAAAAGGTCATCAAACGTGTTTTGCTGAAAATGTAAGTATTAATCAAATCCTATATAAGTATGAATGATTGTTACCTGAGTTTATTATTAAACTTTCGCGCTTTACTTTCTATAGATAGTGGAGCCAATTTAGTAAACAGTAAACAAGCTATTGGCGTAATTTTGCCTGATTTATCATTGCTTGGTTATGCAGTTCCCGTAGAGAGTTTCGGCATTGGGCTATTTCTTGTTTTGTTTGCGTATCTTACGGTAGAGTATAATGTCCAGTTGTTGTCACATGAAAAACTTAAGATAGCTATGAACATGCTCCATACTACGCATACCCCGTTGATACTATTACGAAATCAATTGGAAGAACTTAAAACCGGTAATCTTCCCGAATCGCTTTCCCAACAGGTAGAAGAGGCATTGGGATATACCGAATGCATTATATATTGTAATCAGAATATTGTAAGGCTCAATAAGGTAAACAAAAAAATACTTCCTAAGACATCAACAGTAAATTTGGAACTCTCTTCTTATATTACTTCTATTGTTAATCAATGTCGTCCCTATGCTGATTCGCGCCGTATACAACTGACTGTCAGCGAATGTTCGGATTGCGTCAGTTGCAGGATCAATGAGGACATAATGACGGCAGCGCTTCAACATCTTATAAGCAAACTAATTTTGGCTTCCGATTTAGGCTGTTGCATATCAATCAATATAACACATACAATAGATTCCTGGCAGTTGCAGATTACTAATTGTGAGATAGCAGACAAAAGAGTAGGGAAAATGTTTCCTTTTATTCCGGTCATATTTCCCATATATGGGTATAGTGATTTGTGGACTGTAAGAAAAATCATTCGCCTGCATGGTGGAAAAATAAACGGATATAGACATGGCAAATCATTTGCTTTCCAAATTGTCATTCCAACAGATTGTCATTGCCGGAATCAGGAATGTTCGGCTATCAAACATTCTTCAACAAATACGAAGAATAAGGCTAAAAAATCTTCTGAAAGTGATAAAGATGGTATCCCGAATACTAAAACAAAAGATACATCCCATATCTTATTGGTAATGGCGGACGGGGCATTCAGGAATTATTTAAGGAAAGCTTTATCGCGGTATTTTCAGATTTCAGTTTTGGAGGATCCTGATTTGCTGAAGGATACAGTAGTCCGCCAAAATCCTGATGCTATAATTATTGACGATAATGTAAACGGAACAAATGGAGATGCACTTAGTTTTCGGATCAAAACAGATAAAATGATAGGGTATATACCGGTCGTTCTTTTGATAAGGGCCTTTGATAACGAAAGTTATTTGTCTCATTTAGGAAGTGGGGCGGATCGTCTGGAATTACGAACAGAAAGCATTTGCAGGCTAAGGGCAAACATACGTATGCTTGTAGAAAACCGCATGGTCTTGCGTGAACGGGTCAAATTGTTTTTGTCGGATGCTGTTTTTCCAATGGTCCCCACCAAAGAAGAAATGGAAACAGAAAATACGGATCAGATATTTATGGATAAAGTCAATAAAATCCTGGAAAAGAACCTCTCTACTGATAAATATACAATAGATAAATTAAGTATCGATATAGGAATGAGCCGTACTGCTTTTTATAGCAGGATACGAGAGATAACCGGGAATCCTCCGGAAAATTATATCTATTCGTTCAAAATGGACAGGGCGCTTAAACTGCTAGCCTCCCAACAGTACACTGTTTCGGAAATTGCAGGAATGCTGGGATATTGTGATGCTAAATATTTTGGAAAGAAGTTCAAAGACTTCTATCATGTATGTCCTACGGATTACATTAAAAGTATTATAGGGTAAAAGAATATATAGTACATATTTTCAGTTTAAATGATATAAACTAAAATATGTACTATATTCATTGTAAATATTAGATAGAGAAGAACATATAGCTTTGCTAATTAAAGGAAACCTATCAAGTATTTGAACTTAGACTAAAATAATGTGTTATATAACAATATACGATTCAATCTGATATATAGAAAGACCGTTCTAAAAATTCAATCATTTCATTTTCGTGTTCTTTAGCCAATTTCATTGTCCAATTTTGATAGTTAAAGTCAGCGAGTTTACACATTAAAAACATCTTAATGCTTTGCAGTGATTTGTTGCTGATTTGCTCATGGATTCGGGCAAACTTTATTTGTATATGGTCATTACTTTGTTGTGAATTGAAACTTTGAGAAATCATGGCAAGATTGCCAAATGAATGTACAGCTTCTTCCTCCCATTCTTCATTGTGTGATTCGTCTTGAGGATGCAGATGTTCAATAGAACGATTTCTCCGAAACACATAGTGCTCTACAATCTTCTGTTCTTCTTCATTGAAGAAAGTGCTGCGTTGTTCCCAAAGGTAATAGTCTAAACGCCAAAACCAGTACCTAATGTTACCGGATGCTTTATATGAAAGATCTTTTCTGGCAGGTAATACGCCGTGACGTTCATTATCTTCTTTTTTAAGGAATGCGAGCATCTCTGCACAGGACTGGAGTTCGTCTTGCTCTAATTTTCTCAAATAAGGTTTAAGCCAATTGTAGAAAGCCTCCGTTGAAACGTAAAGCATCGATTGGTATTGCTTTAATTTATCATTATCATCCTTTGGACCTTTCAGAATTAAACTGTAATTACCCTGCCCATCCTTGATATCTCTTCTAATCGTATAATAATCAAGCAGTAGCCGGTAATAAAGCATTTTCTCGTAAAATTCCCCTGCAGTGAAATGCGTTTTCAGAGCATCAAACTTCTCTATCAGTTTATCCGGTTGATAATGACTGGCTGGTTGCTCGCCGCCAGTACACACATCAAGCACCAAAAGAAGAAACTCCGGAAATGATATAATACTGTTTTCGCCATCTTCATAGCTATTCTGTTTAAACTCTATTTTTTCAGGTTGAATCACATCTATAGAATACTCCTCCTCGTCATCGAGAGACGTATATCTGCACTTTTCTAAAACTTCATGAAATAGTTTCTTACGACAAAGACTTATAGCTTCTTCATAAAATTGTCGGTAACAAGCCTCGTCCTGGTTTTCTTCCTTCGCAATGATAGGATGATCCATCATGGAGGTCAGATTCCAAATATGCGTCAAGTAATCCTGTTCCTTTTCTCCCCGCATCAGTTGCACTTTGAGAATCTCATGCTGTTCTAGTCCTTTTCCTTGTGCATTCATCGCTTCAAAATATTTATTCAGCGAAGTGGTATCTGCAAGATAGCTTGATGGCAAGTAAGAAAAGAAAAATGTCAATCGTGTGAAAACCTGTTGCACAAACTCAATCCGTTTCTCCTGAGTATTAAAATTGGATTCTAAGAAACCAGTTATAGCGGCGAGTCCCTCTTCCATATTCTTATTGACATATGCTTTAGTCGGATAGCCTTTGATCTTGCTCTTTATATATGCCTTATCATCGCTTCTCGCTATGAAATTAAGGCGATTACCATCCATCAAGAAACCGGACCATTTATCATCATATTCCTTAAAAATGATGGCAAAAAGAGTTATGACAGTAAATCGTTGCTGACCGTCAATTAAGTCATAATGATTTTTCATATCAATACAAGTAAGCATACCGAGATAATATGGCTCATCGGCAGGCATCTTTGCAAAATGCTCTTTTAGATCAAAAAGAAGTTTGGTAACCTCTTTCCTTTTCCATGCAAATAAACGCTGGTAAAGCGGAATAGAAAACTTAAACTGGCTTGTTGCAATAAGTTCCGGCGTATATTTATTCTCCATATTCATTGTTTCTCTTTTCGATTATTGTTTTATCCGAAAAATCATTCAGCTCACAGAAGATACGTCTTAAACATCTATAGAATCGCTCTTTGATGTCACCTTCTTGCTCCAATCCACTAATCCTGATATAAGGAATGGCTTCGGCAAAAAAGAATGTGGGCGAAGATGCCTGATCTATCATCATTATAATTTCTGAATCTTTTGCGAATTCACGAATCTTATAAAAGATGGCACGCGTGGCACTATATCTATGCTGCGCCATGATTCCGGCAATACAGAACAACGCTTCAGATAAATATTGATGCCCGAATTTTATAAAATAACCGAACATGAGGCTTTCTATAATATCGGCATATTTCCAATGGGACTCCCATTGAAGGTGATTCCTTAGTAGCTGTATTTGCCTGGTACGGATAAACTCCTTGTATTTATCTACAAAAATAGAAGTGTATGCAAAGAAATGCGAACCACCTTGGATTTTCTCATAGAAATAGAATTTTTCTCCAAAAGCAGGAATACTGGACATAATACGGGCAGCCGAAAACTCTTCCTTTACCTTGCGTGGCTGAAATTCCTCCACATTATGCTTCCGCATCCATTTTCTTAATCTGAAGAGATGTACTCCCAAAGTATGGGTAAGATATGAATCTCCATTGTTGTCACATTCTAATGAGAGATCATTCCACCGCATAGCAAGATGTTCTGCCTGATCCTCAATGTTTAGATAGCGTAGATGGTGCGCTTTTAACAAATCATAGTCTGAAAGCGATACACCCTTTGAATTCTGATTTGAGAAGAATGTATATGCCAGATCGAGATTGCTATCATTAAGAATTAGTACAGAGAAAATCAGGTGATGGGACAGACGTTCCAACATAGTTGTGTCTGTATTTCTCTGATTGAGAGTTCTAATCAGTGCTTTGTTATTGGCCACATGGAGACGTGCGTCTTTTGATATGAATTTTTGTTTAAGCAAAGGCATCTGCCCCGTATATCCTAACTCGCGCATAATAAGCGTTAAAGTGACAAGGCGTTGTTGTCCATCAATTATGTTGTAAAGAGTGCAATCATTCACAGTTCTTCTTTGTAAGATGATAGATCCTAAATGATAGTCACTGTTGTGGGGCATTTCAAGCAAATTGTCCCAAAGGTCTGTAACATTTTTATCTTCCCAGCAATAGGTTCGCTGATAATCGGGAATAACCAAATTGGAAGAAAATAAATCTTGCAAATTTTTGGTTTCCAAAACGACCTTTTCTTGAGAATTGGTAAGTTCTTTAAACTCTAATTCCCGTGTGTATGGGCTGGAAATCTCATTCTTTCTGTGAAGATTGAATTTATCAATACAATCCGTCAGCAACGGATCGAAAAACATTATCAGCTTCTGGAATGCATTCTTTATGTCCTCCCAATTATTGATTGTAATTTCAATACAGCATCGTCCTTTACATTTTCCCCATTGATGCCATGATAAATCAGGATTGCTCTCTGTCTGCTTCTGTAAATAACGTAAAAAACGCATATAGTCGGTTTGAGTATAGCGTCCTTCTATATGAAGTTCAACTAACCCATTCCATTCATTATCTATACGATATTCATAGTGAATAGAAGAGTCATTTACTGGAGTTGAGATTTGGATATATCTGTTATACTGCCAGGTTCTTGAAGGGAATACTCCATGGAGTTTTTTATCTACCCAAAAACCTTTCAGATAATTATATAAGTATTGGTCTATGTTACAATAATTAGCCATATTTATTTAATCGCTTGCTTCACAAGGCTCATGATATATTCTAAATATTTAGTATCCGAGATTTTGAGTTCATAATCTCCATTGCCAAAATGTCCGACAGTTGAAATATCCCTTGTTAATTGCTTGCTATCTTCTAAATGTCCTTTGGCTACATTTATAGTAAGCTTTATTCCATTTTTCTGGATTTCAAGTGCACAAATATGGCTGTTGGCCTTTTTGAATGAAACATACCATTTTTGTGGTTTAACTTCAATTTCTGTATTCAAATTAAGAATTGCATTCTTATAACTCTCGTATAATTCTACTACATCGTCAGATTTTCCTTTTAACAAATTTTCCTCGGAATATTCTTTAATTTTCTCTGTCACTTCTTTAAATTCCGGACTATTTTGCATCACTGTTTTAATGCTTGCCGATGCGTGACTTTTGCGAATAGGAGTGATGGAAACACTATCATTCTCATAGCGCTTCACTTCCCATAACTCAATGGATAAATCTTTGAAATTGACAGCCTCTCGTTGGTTAGGCGTGAATCCTTGTGAAACAAAAACGACTTTTGTCTGCGACCAGTCCACATCATTCCGTTTCAAGTTCCTAGCTTGTGTTTCATTATATTCCAGAATAAAATCAGCCTGGTTTTGCAGCATTAGGCTTAGGTAAGTAAACCCTTGATCTATGACACTGGAGTTTCTTTCCCTCTTATATTCAATGATAACAAAAGCCTTCGATTGAGGATCAAAGGCAAGCGTATCAATACGGCGGTCTTTGATCGTAAATTCGGACTTTATCATTTCAAGTCCCATGATTTCGGACATATTGGTTTCAAACATGCGTTGAATATCTCTTTCCAATTTAAAAGGCTTTTCCTTTATTTCAGAAAAGACGCCTGAAGTATTATATTTGTAAAGTGCCATAATTTTATTTTGAATTGTTTATTGCTGTAAAGGTAAGAAATTTTTTGATATTGCTATTTATTTATCCGAATTCTCCTTCACTATTTTTTCTCCATATTTGACGAACTGGCGGTCAATATAGAAGGGAACACTTATAGTGGATGACTAATTTATACGTTGCTCACCTTGCCCAACTTGCCCTTTATGAGCTTTAGTTGATATTTCAATAACAATGATATTGTAATAATTTACAAATATGGCATCGTAAAACTAAGCTTATAAAATCTTTCGTATCCTTTTATTGGAGTAGCTTTATAAAGTAGATGATCAATACCATCTAACGACTCCAATTGAGCACAATCGTCAAAAGTAAAATCATCTTCATTTTTAGGTTCATTGTCGATCATTTTTTGGTGATATATAATAAGGCAATCCACAACATTATTTCCATTGCATCCCATAGCTTTAAGAATTTTACTATCTCTAGCATATGCGGAGATCTGTCTAATATCTTCAACAATTCCCCCATTACTTCCATCGTATTGTGGTTTATACTTTGTGTCGATAACGATTTTTTTATCCGTATCTACAAAATCTACAGCAGTTCTCCAATATCCTGCTACTTGAAATTTTATGGCATCTCCATATCGTTCATGAAGTTTGGAATATATATATACCTCATACAGTCGTGACATATCAATCCAAAAGGCAGGGATGAAATCTGTACTGATTTTAGTTTCTGATATTGAGTAGTTGAACTTACGCAATATCATTTTTGCAATACGTATCCCTTCCGAGTACTCTTTGTAAATTTTGTTATTGACTATGGATTTCAGTTCATACAATTCAACATCTTCGGAAATTTCTGTAAAATAGGTTTTGATATTGTTTATTGTTGATCTAAGGGTTACGAATGATTTGTGAGTAGAGAGGCTGTTTATATACGATTCAGCATAAATTAAAGCCTTTTTTAGGATTCTATTTTCCAAATTGTCTACTGTATATTCTTGATATTGACAATATACACGATCCTCTCTTCGTGGAATTACGTTTTGTTTAATGTGTTGAGAAATATTTATCTTACCTTTAATCTTGGATTGTAGATTTTCGTTTTTCATCACGTATGCTTTCTTCAATCCTCGCTTGGTGATTTTTTTAAGCAAGGCAATGAAATGAATTACTATTAAAGGCGTTATTTGATTATTGAATACATTGGTTTTTATTGGTTTAGAATTAAAGTTAATGTCGTAAAATTTAGAAAAATATTTTGCAGATGGTTCAAACTTTAATGCACAAACAAACATTTCGATAAAATCAAGATTAGGTATTTTGGGAGTTACAACCACTGCATGGTTATCGGTTAGCCACTCTGCCCCAATATAGTAACTAGCGCACAATGTTTGGGGGTGAATCCCTAAATATTTGGGAGCACACTCATAACTGGTTTCACAGAAATCAATATTGAGTTCTTTTATTCCTTCAATATGGTTACTGTCAAATCCCTTGTGTTCAACTAAAGATATTATGTCTGGAAGAGTGTTCATTTTGTTGTCTCAAATAAGTTTACCCACTCTATTCCTAATGATTTGCGTTCTTCTTCTCTAAGGACTATAATACCGTCTTTTTCATACTCTTTGAGCAGTGGAATAATCTCATATTCAAGCTTCATCTTTAAGGAACTCTTATTTTTAGCCATAAAGTAGCTATGACCAATCATAATATCATTGATGTCAAATTCTGGAGATATGTTAGTGTTTACAAATTCTTCTATCTTTTCAAATAAGTATAAAGCGATTTCTTTTGTTCCACTTTCAATATCTTTGGTTGTGCTATAATAGGAAGTGATTGCATCTTTATTGGCAGTTAAGGTATAGAATGCAAAACGTCTTCTAATAGCATAATCAATATGTCCGACACTCCTGTCGGTTGTATTCATTGTTCCAATTATATATAGATTTGAAGGAACACTAAAATTTTCCTCATTTGAATAGGCCAATCTTACTTTTATTGGATGTTCACCTCCAGCTCTTTTATCGACTTCCAATAGCGTTATTAGTTCTCCAAATATTTTAGAAATATTTCCTCTGTTGATTTCGTCTATAATGAGAACATAATTCAAATCGTTATTTTGTGGTTTATATGGTTTTACTCCATATTGATCCATTAAATAATCGCAAATGCCTCTTACATAAGATATGTTATAGATATTATCTGTCTTACCTCTATAATAATCCTTGATAGACTCAATATTAGCTGGAAAATCTTTACCTTCTTTAGCATTACTATTATTCGACCTCACTCTAAAAGTTATGCCCCCTCTGTATGTAACAGAAAATCCTACGTTACTTTTGGTTTTAGCTGTAATAGATTCTTCAGAACATGCCTCTTTTAATTTTTCTATTGCTTGTTCAAGAGCATTGAGACTGCCTTTTTGTTCTGCACTTTTACATATTTTTTTAAATATCCCATCTTTCACTTCATAAATCATATTATCAGTATCTACAACAGGCTTTAATCCTTCGATAAAATCTTCGTAGTCCATTGATTGGTGAAAGGTTGTGAAAAATATGCGCTTGTCATTGATCAATTTATCATATTTCTCCATGATTTCTTTATGATCATTTGGATTAAATGTTTCACCAATCAACGAAAGAGCTACCGAAGCCGTAATATAGGTTTTTCCGGTACCCGGTGCGCCTTGAAGAATGATTTGTTTCTTTTGTTTTAGTATATCAACGATCTTTGTTGTTTCCATTTTGTTGAGAATTTGTTTATACCAATTATTAATTATATTCCATGAATTTGAATTTGAGCTTTTATAAAGAGGGGACAATGTTCCCTGAGACTTGAAATTCACCTTACCTTTTTTCCAATAATCTAAAACAGTTACATTCCTAAAATTTGAGTTTCCATACTTTTCTTTTAACTTATCATCTTTGTAGCTTTCGCTAGTGACTTCACACAGTGCAATCGGTAAGTTCCCTTTTCTGACCATTACAATATCCCCGATCTTTATTGCTGACTTAAAGTTTTCGCATTGATTATTAGGGTCAGTCCATTCTCCTGTTCCGATAACAGGACAGTCTTCTTGTAACATATCTTTTGGATCAATGATCCATCCCTTAGCATTACCTTCGGGCATATGCATTTGTATATGCCAGTATGTGTCTTTCATATCTTTTAAATTATATACCAAATTCTTGAATGTAATTCTCGAAGTTACATCTAAACATCATTGTGTATTGAGCAGTTTTATTTAATTTTTCATTCAAAGCATCTCTGAATTTTGTTTTGCTATCTGTTTCATTAGGTGTTCCCCTATCTCTTTCGTAAATATTCATTAAGGCTTCAATAGCAGTATATGAGTCTCTTCGCATTTCTTCAAGATCTCCTCTGTTTAGGTCTAATTCACGTATAGTTATATCACCTTCCTGTGTTTTATGAGTTACAGTCGTTTTTCTAAATGTAATGTGAATAGCAGGATCTACTTTACTTGGATCTATGAATAACGGTTTTTCCTTTGAAATATTAAAACTTCTTCTCGGATTACATCTGTTTGCTGTATTTTTTAATGGGAAGAGATTCTTTTTATATCGCCTGTTACATCGTTCGCAAGCAAACAATAAATTTGACCAATCATATGCCAGCCAAAAATATCCAGGTTTGTGAAACATGTCGCTATTGTCTTGTGAATATCCCTGTTTGGGGCGAAAATGTTCAACATCTCCCGATGATATATGAGTAATCCGAGATTCACAAAAACAACAGCATTTCTTTTGGAGATTTATAAGTGCGTTTTTTACATCATCATGCCCATAAATTTTTTCATCAATATTAAATGAATCTGCGACAGTATACTTTTTTGTAGTTCTAGTAGCAGGTGTGTCAGATGTATATTTAGCTTTGTTCGCTTTATATTTAGCCGTATTTTTCTTTGTTTCTTCCACTCCTCTAGTTGTGAGTATATTAGGAATAGGGACACTCGATTTGTCTATATACTTCATTTCTTACTCTCCTCCTTAAATCTTTTTGCAGCTTTATGGATAAATACCATACTTTCCAATTCCGTCAACGTCTCTCCAGTTGGCAAGAAGCCTAATTCGTTTTCAAAATTCAACAATTCAGCCTTATCGTCTTCTGATAATTCGCCTTGTCTTATTATAGCCAACCTTTTATTCATAAAGTCATCGATACTGCTAGGTCTAGTACTTTCGAGTCCGAAATAAGGACTCATCAACACTTGATCAATACGCCAGTTTTTAATTGTACTATTGGCAATATCAATTATTATTTTTCCGTTATCATTATCTTTTCTGAAGAGTAGAATGTCTACTACATTATCTTCGTAGGCTTGGACAAGGAATGGGCTGTGTGTCGATATAAACATATGTCTATGTTGACCGTCTCCTATGTTATCTAACAGCAACTTAATAAAGTTACGTTGCCATTGGGGATTAATATGAGTATCTGGTTCATCAATTAAGTATAAAACTTCTTCATTGTCATCTCTAAGAATCGCCATTAATCCAAGTACGCTTATTAGTTGTTGTTCTCCTTCGCTTAATGCTGTAAAATTATAGTAATCATCATCCCCTGTTTTGCTGATTTCTAATTTAAGTTCATCTAAAACGCCTATACTTGAAGCAGCTTCAAGGGCGTCAAAGAAGTCTAAAGGATCTGGAAATACAGCATATATTTTATCAACAAGAGTATCATAATTCATTAATTGTTCATTGATAGCTAAATACTCTCTATTATTATCTTCATATATTACACATGATTGTGTACCTAAATATTCAAACAATAACACCCTTAAAAGAGAGTCAATAGAGCCTTTTATCCCCCAGAAAATATTAATATCAGTAAACTTATTATAGTCATTCGTGCTAAGTATTTCTCCTTCGTAATATTCTAAAGTTGCCTTGTTCTTTTTAAGCTGATTAAGTTTTGCAAATGGTGATTTAAATATAATCTCAAACCCTATCATTTCATCAATTCCTAAAATATCGGTTAGAATTTGGTCTGCAACTTGCCTGATTCTTGAGTGATCCCAATACACTGCAAGAGTGAATAGGATTAATTGGCTGTGTTTATTTTCAGAGAAGAATATATTGCGCAATTTCTTATTAATACTCCCATTTCTGTATGCACGTTGTTGAGTCTTCTTTTCTTTTAATGTGTACTCGTTTAATATTTTTTCAAGGCGTTTATTATCTCCTGAATAATAGCCCATTATTCTATCTGGTAGAAAAACATTGGAATTCCCCTTAAACTCTGCAAACGAAATTTGTTGGTATTCTTCTGTATCATGCTTTACACGTATTTCCAATTGATCATCGTGATAGTCAATCTTTAGCTGATGTCCTCGACATTCATATTCAATAATGTAGTCACTAAGTTCACTTTTGTTCGCTGATGCTATAAACTCTTTCCTCTCTCTGATAGTGTATAGGTCTTTAAATATAAACGTAAAAATCTCTATCAGATTTGATTTTCCAAGTCCGTTTTGCCCTACTAACAACGTGATGAGATCTGCATTGAAGTTTATATTAACATTGTGCAGATTTTTATATTTGGAGGTTTTAAGCGATTTTATTCTCACAAGTTTACTTCTTTTTGATTGATTTTTGGAGTTGTTCTATCTCACGGAGGAGGTCAGCAGCGTTGCCATCAGTTGGTAATTGCTCGACTAATTCACCTTTGAATGCTTTATGCAAGAGGACTTGAGGTAGATTGTCTAATTTTGTTTTTAGCATTTGAAACTTTTGCTCAATTGTTTTTAATTTTTCAAATAGTGATTGTACTCTGCTTACTATTTCTTCTTGCTCTTTTTTAGGCGGTAAATATATAGGTAATTTATTGATCCTTGCCAATGCCAACTTTCCTTGTGCAGCAGATTTAATTGATTCTTGAATATTCTTCTGGCATATTGAAGCTCTGAGCCATAAACTCAAATAATGAGCATACAAATCCTGATGCAGTAGTGTTATTTTAGCTGCATTTTCTGTTAAGTTTGCATTATTCATCGATTCTGGAATTATCCCGGCATCTCCAATCTTAGCACCAACGATTGTTATGTAGACATCATCAGTCTTTACTATATAACTTTTAATTTTTTGCTGTGTCTCAGGCAAAAGATACATCATATTTTTTGTCAATACTGTACCTTCTTTTAGATCTCTTGCTCTGATATATGGGAATCCTGTATTTTGCTCAACTAATTCCTCGCCAGCAGGTAAACGCTTGCCTCCCTTGACTTTTCCTACATTTTCAATAGTAGAATATATCCAAGTGTCAGGAATGTCTTCAGAATCATATTCTGAATCAATAACTTCAACAATGTCACATACATCGAATACCTTTTTTTGTCGCCACTTTTCGGTGAGTTTGCCAGTAACAGCATTAGTAAGGATTTGTTGGCGAATTTTTTTGATTAGCTCAGGGATATGGTCAGTTGCTTTTCTGATAGTCTCTAACCGCCCGAAAAGTATATCCAATTTATCTGCTATCCGTTTCTGCTCTGCCAAAGGTGGCAAAGGAATAGTAATTTGTTGATATTCTTTGATTTTTAAATTTCTAAGATTATTGCTACCTCCTTGTAGCTCAATTGTACCTCCTATAATATAGAAATAGTGTAGATAATAGTTTATGTATTTACTATCTACAGGCTTAAATGTTCTTACTAGTCTGAAAAAATTAGTACATACTGTTGGATATAGAAACTTGTTGTTGATAGAGTCTTCATCAATATATAGCGTTCTTCCTACAGGTTGATCAGGACCTCCTCCAGAAATCTCGACAAGTATATCTCCTTTATTTAACTTCCGTTTTTCAATACTTGTATTTTTAAGCCTTCTAAGAGCTGCTGTATTACCTTTGTTTTTATTCCAGTCTCTTATTTCACCGCCACGAATACAATAAACTAAAGAAGAGTCTTCAATAACTTTCTCGGAATCATACCCCCAGTCACCACCAATTATAAAACTAATCAGGTTTGTAAACTTTGTTTCACTCCAATTATTTGGCAATCGTTTCTCCATTATTTCAACTCCTTTAGCATTAAATCCAACTGAGAAAGAATGGTTGTAATCTCATCTTTTGCCTCTTGAATAATATCTTTAGGGTCACCAAGAGTTGCAGAGTCCTGCAAACTGCTATCTGCAATTAATCCTAAATCTAAACTATCACCCTTTTCGGCTATCGTTTTGCGTGTGATGCACTGCCAACGCTCATCTTTGACAGCTGCACGCTTAGTATGATCGATCGTACCATCGAATTCCTTGACCACATTATCGGCGGAAATTCCTCCCGTGTAGGCATAGATAAAGTCACGGAAAGCCTCTTCCGTGAAAGGGGTACGTTTGCCATATGCTGGCGCATTGGTGCGCATATCGTAGAACCAAACCTTTTTAGTATTTCCAGTCTCTGACGTTCCTCGTGTAAAAAATAACACATTGGTCTTTACACCTGCCGCATAGAATATACCAGTAGGTAGACGTAAAATGGTATGTAGATCGCACTTATCCATTAAGTCACGACGAATTTTTTGCCCATCGTTATCCTCAAACAAGACATTGTCTGGCAATACAACTGCTGCACGTGCTTTGCCATCCTTTTTTAAACTACGGTAGATATGTTGCAAAAAATTAAGCTGTTTATTACTTGTCGGAAAGGTGAAGTCATCTCGTGTTGGGAGCTCTCCACCTTTTTTTGTTCCAAAAGGAGGGTTTGCCAACACACCATCAAAGCCAATCAGTTTTTTGCCTAAGTCAGTTAAAGTGTCACCAAGTATAATCTCACTTTCCATATCGTGTAGGCGTGCATTCATTAATGCCAGACGATGTGCATCAGGTACAAGCTCAACACCTGAAAAGGCCTTCCTTTTCTGAAAATCACGTACTCTATCATTCCATGTGAATTTATCTGTTTTTTCTTTCAGGTAGTGGTCTGCCGATATCATAAAGCCAAAAGTTCCGGCGGCCGGGTCATTCCAGCGCTCACCAAGATTTGGTACCGATAGTTTAACCATCACATTTATTAAGGGGCGTGGTGTAAAGTATTGACCTGCTCCACTCTTCTTTTCTGTAGCATTTTTTTCAAGCAGGCTTTCATAGATGTCGCCCATCATGTCACGATCACTTTCTTCATACCAGTCAAGTTTATCAATAGCTTGGACGATGGTATTAAAGTTTACAGGTTTACGTAAGCTTGTCGAAGCATTACGGTATATTTCTTTAATGGTATCACTTGAAGTTCTACCACTGACTGATGCTAAAAAATCTCGATATAGAGCAAAAGCTTTATTATTATCAGTCTCACTTACAAATTCCGTCCATCGCCATTGGGCTGGTATCTCATTTGAGAAACCCTTAACATCAGAAAGTTTCAAAAAAAGTATGTACGTCAGCTCGTTAAGATATTGATGGTATGTTACCCCGTCATCGCGAAGTACATTACACTGATTCCAAAGTTTCTGTGCGATTGATTCTGCTGTCATAATTATCTGTTGTTTTATGCACTGTATAGGTATTCATTGATTGTATGTAATACCATATCTAGTTTTTCATTAAAAATCTTGTTAATTCGTATATAGCCACCGTCATTTTTGAAAGGCTCTTTGTCTAAATCCTCTTTTGTGAGTATGGTCTCTGCGATGAGTTGTTTCTCGAAACGATCTATCCACTTAAGCTGAATAGCATTCCAAGATTGCATAGCTTTAACCTTCTGTATTGCCCCTTTTACTCGTTGTTCAGGTGTGACTAGCATTACATCGAGCGCAAACGTTCGAATATAAGCTATTATGTCGGCTGCAATATCTTCGTTTTTGGCATCGTGCCAAGCCTGGTTTAGAGTAGCAACATTAAAGCCCTGTTGATCAAGAATAAGTTTTAGCTCTTTCAAAGACTTACGATCAAGCTCACTAGGTTTGTTGCAGACAATCTTTAAAGCCTCTATCTTTTCTTTATTATTCAAAATATATTCTTTGAAGCTTTCGATATAGTCCTCCGGCTTCTTTGCATTACCATATCCTCGTTCAACTCTACGTAACCTATCTTCGTGTTCAGATAGGAGCTGAGTTTTTGGTCTATATATTCGTTCATCGAGGAAATCCCAAAGCTCCGATGTTCGTCTAATACGTTCAATGCTTGAGGTTATATCCTCTTTACGTAGTTTATGTATAAAATCTTCAGGAGTGTTTCCTTCTGATAGTCGTACAAATTGATCAAGTTTATCGTCTGTTAAATCTCGTTTTTTTCGTTGTAATTTTGCGATAATTTGTTCTATCTGGCGTTTTTTGCGTGTGTCATTGTCGATGTGATCAAATTCATCTATAAGTTGTTTGAATGAAAAAGACGGATTCGAAACAGTTTGCATCTGAGAGAATCCTTTCAAGGCATCATATACACCTACTGCATCATATATTTGGAAATATTCTTTGCCTATTTCATCGCATTTACGTGTAGCTCGTCCCAACATTTGTTCAAACAAAATACGAGAATTAACTCTGCGCATAAATACAAGGTTTGTAATCTGTGGAATATCTACTCCCGTAGTTAGTAGGTCTACAGTTACGGCAATATTGGGATACTTTTCATTACGGAATAACCTTGTAAGTTCCAACGGATCATAGACATTTCCAGTAATCTTACGGATAGCGTCTCTATGTACATCCAAACCTATTGCCTCATATTCTTCAAATAGCATATCGACAATCATATCTGCATGAGAGTCTCGAACTGCAAAGATCAATGTCTTACCTTCACCCTCAGGGTCAATATGTTGCACTAGTTCTTTAATAACAGTTCTATTGAAATTTGGTGTAATAACCCTCTTATTGAATTGTTCTACTTCAATATGTAATTCATCTTCCAGTTCAGCAAGCTCTTCGATAGAATTGGTTTCGGGATCATAGGCTTTAGGTCTCTCTCCCTGCTTCCATACAATCCCCTCCTCGCTCAACTTTGTTTTAATAAGGTACGGGGGCTCGTGATCTACTAACCGGTTGTCTATAACCGCCTCTCTATATGAGTATGTGAATACAGGTGCACCAAAGATTTGTGTTGTATGTAGAGCTGGTGTTGCTGTAAGACCAATAATGTGTGAGTCGAAATATTCAATAACACGTTTATATTGGCTCACATAGTCATCCTGATCACGAAAACTTAAATCGTCATCGTCTAGTTCACGATCAAGATTATACCCTCGATGTGCTTCATCAACAATAATACAATCATAAGAGTCAATAGAAAGCGATTTTTCGTTTTCATCATTGTTATAAAATAGACGCCTGACTAAACCTTGAACTGTGGCAAAATGTAAACGAGCTTCTGCATCAGGTAATACATCTTTCAGAGAACTTACTTTGTATATTTCTGTGAATGTATTAAAATCTTCTACTCTCTTATCCTTAAAGTCTCCGAAAGCTTGCTCAGCAAGTAAACGACGATCAGTTAGAAACAATATACGTTTGAATCTATTAGATTTAATAAGACGATATGCCAGACCGATGGCTGTCCTTGTTTTGCCAGTACCAGTAGCCATCACCAGAAGAGCTCTTTTATCGTCTCCTCCATTTATGATTTTTTGCTCAATAGCTTTTATTGCATTGATTTGATAATCGTAAAGGCTTAACCCGGAAGACTCTGTTAAATAATCATAGCTGCTTGTCATTAACCTCTGATTAACTTCATCTATGTCTCGTTCATATAATTTCTCAAGACCTTCGGGCGAATACCAATCTCGTATTGGTTCTGATTTCTTTGTTGGTTTACGCGTATCGGCAAACCAAATCCCGCTTTTTGTTTTGATTTGCTCAAGATATTGACGCCCATTTGTAGAAAATAGAAAAGGGACTTTGTTGCCACTCCAATTGCCAAGTAGTACAATCCCATCTTGCTCCTCAATTGTACATGAGTATATCTTTGACTGATGAAGGTTGGTTGATATATCTGCAGAGAATCTTTTAGCTTCTACAATTCCATAAAGTGTCGTACCAATAAACAGAGCATAATCAGCTCTAATGCTGCCACATTGCCACTCTGCTATCGCCATATTGCGACCCTTCGCTGGCATTGTGCGATGCGTTCTGAAGTTTAGCGTATGAGTATCACATTCCCAACCAGCCTTACGTAAAGCAGGATCAATAAGCATTATTCTCGTTTCGTCTTCATTTAAGTCTATAAGACTAGCAACGGAAATAGAACGTTTACGACGTCCTTGTTTGGAACTGGCGGAGTTATTAAGAGCAGTAATTTTATCTTTATAGCTCAATACTTGTTCCTCTAAGGATTGTAGTTTGCTGTTTAGCTCATCTATCTCATTATCCGTACTTATGCCAGTAGGCTCATTATAATTGATTTCGGATAATTGAACGTTTTCGTATGTTTCATAAAACCATGTTGAAAGTTTGAAGAGCTTCTTTAATACAAAAAGAGCTTCTTCTTTGCTACTGTTCCCTGTATGTGTAGCACGATTACCTGATTTACGAATTAAGTGTAAGAAGTCTTTTATAATTTCGGGAATTATTTCTTCGTTATATAGTTTATTGATTTTATATACCTGCGTTTCATCTGTTGCGTCTAACTCTTCAAAGCTCCAAATTAAAGCAGTAAGCTTTTCTGCAAATAATCGAGATTTGGTCAACGACGAATTAGGATCAATAGAAATAAGTTTCTCAGCAAGTTCGCCAAGAGTAAACAGATCAGGATATGTAGTCTGTAAAAATGTAAAATTGGAATCCTTCATAATTGTAGGTCTTTAGGATACATGTCAATTGTTTTTTTGAGATCAATCATTGAGGTTCTACCTGCGATATTTTAGCGATTTTGAAGAGTTGTTTAAGCTGGCTTGACAGCGGTTACAAACATAGGCATTAGTTCGACTAAAACTTTCGCTGATCTTCTCTGCAAGTTGCGTTTGTTTAATGCTTTTCTTTTCAAAGACTTCTTTTATTTGGTTCATAATAAATACATTTTGTTATTTGCGTCTGTCATACTACAAAGATATGAAAAATTACGCTATATAAAAGCGAAAAGATGGAGAATGTAAAAAAAACATCTTTTCAGCCAACTGTCACTCTATTTTTTCTCCTCCTTCATCATCTTTCTCCACCTTTGAAACGCCCTCATCAAACTTTCTTCTTCCACTAACTCTACCATATTATAATGTGCGACAAAAGTTTCCATTGATTTTTTGAACATGATGCCGTGGCAGTATTTATTTTCCAGGAGAAATTCATAAAGTTCGGCTTTCATTTCTACTTCCATTGCTTTTTCAATGATAAGTGCACTGTCATGACCTATATAATTATATACATTTGGATTTTTTCCGTTTCTAGGGTGGGGGAGAATAAAGGTGATATTTCCTATTTCGTGCCATGAGGCATTGGGAGGGTGTGGGATGGAAAGTTGGTGGAGGAAGTGGTAGATAGGCTGGGTATCGAGAAGATGGATGGCGGAAAGCGAGGAAGAAAAACGGTCTGGAGGTACGTCGAGGTGATTTTTATAGCGCACATACATGTAAGCCGCTAGATAGGGCTTGATTTGGAAAGTAACTGTAACCATTATTTTTTAGATTTTATTTGTAAAATATTTATCAGAGTAGTGCCGTTTTTAATATTAGCATTTGCATTCATGTGTTGAGAAATTTCTTATAAAAGGAAGGTACGAGAGGATGCTTGTGTAATAATTTGGTTTTCAGATGGTTACATAAGTAGTTCTTGGTTTTAAACCAACGGGTCGTTCCTTTAAAAGGAACGACCAGTTGCACACCGAGGAACACCTCGTTGGTTTTAAAGCAACGAGGAGCTCCTTAAAATCAAGAGATAAAACTATAGTAAATCTCTCAAAAAATTAAAATAGAGTAATAATCTAATCATTTTCAATGTAAAGAAATTGTATCGCTATGTGTTTGAGTGTTTTTATCTGTATAAAGAAATATACCGAGTGTCATATATGAAGAATTTTCAGATAGTAGCTATTTAACATAGTTTAAACGAGACTCTTTTATAATTCTGATTTTATTTTATGTTTAATGTCAATTTGAAATTTAATTATAATATTGATGAAAGGTTTGATAGGAGGTTAATTGAGGAAAAATTGCTATAGATTACTTCATTAAAAGAAAAATCACCAAGTTCTATCAGAACTTGGTGATTTTTTATACTCCATTTATAATAAAATAAATATATAGTTATTAAAATATGAGTTATCTATCTTTTTTTAATTTCATTTATTAACAATTCCTTTTTGGTATCATATAATGGAACAAAAGTATATATTCTTTTTGCAAAAAACAACAAAAAGACATGTTTTTTTTATGGAATCGTCATCTAGTCTGATTGAAAAAGTAAAATCAAGCGACATTTCTTTTATAAATAGCATATTTGATGCAAAAACACAACAAAAGCAATGAATCGTTATTAAGTTCTGATAGAACTTATCGAAGTGTGAAAAGTGAGTTTAATTGTTTTAGGGCTATTTAATAACTTAAAAAGAGATTTATGAAGAAGAAATTAGCGCTGCTATTTGGATACCTTTTTATAGGTATCGGGCTGATAACAGCTCAAACGCAGAAAGTCACGGGGACAGTGATTTCCGATGATGACAAACAACCTGTTGTAGGGGCTTCAATTGTTGTAAAAGGCACTAACTTAGGTACAATAACAGACATAGACGGGCATTTCACATTATTGAATGTGCCGAATTCAGCAAAAATATTGCAAATATCATATATAGGTATGAAAACTGAGTCGGTTTCTGTTCAGCCGACTGTTAGAGTTATCTTAAAGTCTGACACACAGCTGATGGATGAAGTTGTTGTGGTAGGCTATGGATCAGCAAAGAAACTAGGGTCAGTAGTCGGCTCGGTAACAACGGTAAATAATAGTAAGATAGCCAACAGACCGGTGGCTAATGCCGTAGATGCATTACAAGGTCAAGTTGCCGGTTTACAAGTGTTTACCCCTAGTGGAGAACCGAGCGGGAGTGTTGTAATGCGATTGCGTGGAGTCAGTTCGATCAATTCAAATACAGAACCTCTTTTTATTCTCGACGGTTCACCTATATCATCCGGAGCATTTACAGCATTAAATCCGAACGACATCGAAAGCATGACCGTATTGAAAGATGCCTCTTCAACAGCTATATATGGCTCCCGTGCTGCTAACGGAGTCGTGATAATGACTAGCAAGAAAGGAAAAATGGGACAGAAGGCCCGTGTTAGTATCAATGCACAATATGGCTGGTCGAAAATGACAGGAGATAATATAGAGATGATGAACACTGAACAATGGCTTAACCTGCAGGAAATGCTAGATCCGGGAAAAGCATACGACACTACATTTCAAAAACGGAAGAAGTTCTATATAGATAATGGTATATCTACAGACTGGGCGGATGTCTTCTTCGGAGATGCAGCTCCTACCCAACAATACGATGTAAATGTGGTTGGCGGTTCCGAAGGTATCAACTACTACATTTCATTTGGACATTATGATACAGAGGGAATCATGGACGATTCCTCATTGCGCCGTGAGACTTTGCGCAGTAATGTGGAAGTAAAGGTAACCGACTGGCTGAAAGCCGGGATTAACGTGAACCTTTCCTATCAGAAATATAACACGACAACTTTCGGAACGGAAGCTAATAGCGTTTATAATAAAGCGTATGCTGCCCGTATTTATCGTCCTGACCAAACAATAAACGAGATATTGACAGACGAAGAAGGCAACTTTACAGGTTATGGGAAACGATTGGACTATTTTGACGATATGGGATATTATAATCCGTATTACTTGGCAGAACTTCAACCCAATGACCGGAGTACGGTACGTATCAATGGCAATACCTTCTTTAATATAAACCCAATAAAAGGATTGAATATCCGTACCTCACAGGCGGTAGATGCCTTTGATTATCGTAACTCCCATAAAGCCTATCCGGAAGGCCCCTTTGAAGGGGCAGGAGTGGCGTCCGAGTCTTTTGAACGTTATTATTCATTTACTTTCACCAATACGGCGGAATATAAATTCAGTCTATCAGACAAGCATCTTTTCACCGTGTTGGCAGGACAGGAGTCCATTATCACAAAGAATGAAAATTTCTCGGCAACTTCTAAAAAGATGGTAGACTCACGAATGATGCTGATGGCAGCTGGAGCAGAGTCAGAAGTGCCGATACATTCGATGTATGACAAGGTTTTCAATTCTTATTTCGGCACAATCAGCTACAGTTTTGCTGATCGTTACTATGTCGATCTGGCAGCACGACGGGACGGGTCTTCCTTGTTTGCCAAAAATAACCAGTGGGCGAACTTCTATTCTTTGGGAGCCATGTGGGGTATGAGAAAAGAGAATTTCCTGCAGAACGTTTCATGGTTGAACAGTTTGCAGTTGAAGGTGAGCTATGGAACAACAGGTAATTCCGGTATCAGTGCCTATAATGCGTTGGCATTGGTCGGTTCCGGTTTGCTGTATAACGGACAACCGGGTATTGCTCCTTCTACCGTCGGAAATGATAACCTGACATGGGAAAGCATGAAAACACTGAATGTAGGCATCAGTACAAGAGTGTTTGACCGCTTTTCTGTAGAATTGGAATTTTATAACCGCCAGACGGACGATATGTTGATGGGGTATCCATTGTCATACACTACCGGACATGGCAGTAGCGTAGAAAATGTGGCAAGTATGCGCAATCGCGGTTTCGATATTACTCTGGGAGTGGATATTCTGAAAACGAGAGATTTTTCATGGAGTGTTTCAGGAAACCTGAATTATAATAAGAATGAGATAACTAAACTATTTAACGGATTGGATGAATATACTTTGCCTGATACCGGTTTGAAGATGAAAGTCGGTAAACCTTGGGGAGAATACTACTATGTAAGATGGGCAGGGGTCGATCCGCGTGACGGATATAATACATGGTATGATAAAAATGGAAATCTGACAAAAAGCTATTCGGAAGAAGATGCCGTTTTTGTCGGCAAGCAACGTTATGCTCCATGGTCCGGAGGTTTTGGTACCCAGTTCGGATGGAAAGGAATTTCCGTCAGTGCCGACTTCTCTTTTATGCTCGGCCAGTATATGTTGAATAATGAACGCTTTTTTACAGAGAACCCCACTTTTGCAGGCTCGGACAATCAAACTGTAGAAATGCTTACCATGTGGCAGAAACCGGGAGATATAACTAGAATTGCTACTCCCGACTCCCCGATGCAGTTTGATACGCATTTGCTGGAAAACGCTTCATTTATGCGCATGAAAAACCTGACTGTCGGGTACACCCTTCCGGCCAAAGTGATTCAGAAAACAGGAGTAATCAGTAACGCCAGAATCTACTTTGTAGGACGTAACTTACTCACAGTGACTAAATATAAAGGATATGATCCGGAAGTAGACAGTAATATCCAGTTGGGGAACTATCCCAATACCAAGCAATATTCTTTCGGAGTCGAACTAACTTTCTAAAAACATAAAGAATGGTGAATATGAAGAAAATATCTATAATAGCATTGACTATACTGACACTAGGAATGACTTCCTGTGATATGGATAAAATGCCGTACGATGCTGTTCCTACAGAGGAAGCGTTAACAACTATAGTCGGTTTTGAAGAAGCGCGTACCGGTATCTATTCTGTATATTTAGGACTGACAGGAGGAAGTTATGTATTAGCTCCGGAAGTTCAGGCAGATGCCTTTAATGCAGTGGCGGATTTCTCTAATAAATATGGTGAGTTGCACCGTTGGACTTTCGAGAGTACAAACTCTACCGTAGAAACAATCTGGTCGAACTACTATGCTGCTATCGGACGTGTCAATTTCTTTATTGACGGGGTAGGTAAGATTGATGAGAACCCGGGAATCGAATTGACTGAAACCCAGAGGCAACAGATTAATGTATATGAGGGGGAAGCGTATTTTACGAGAGCATACTGTTACTTTTATCTGGCTACCTTATTTTGCCGCGATTATGATGTGGCTACCGCAGCAAGTACTCCAGGATTGCCGCTTCAGGTGAAATATGAACCTAAACTTCCTGCTATCCAATATCCGGGACGATCTTCGCTGGAAGATACTTACAAACAGATATTGGAAGACCTCGAAGAGGCTGAAACGCGTATAGAGACAGCCAAGAATGGCATTGCTGACTATGACAGATATATCAATGGTGCATACGTGACGGTCAACACGGCTCCCAAAAACTGTGGAAATTATATTACAGTAGATGTAGTGACTGCCTTGAAAGCGCGTGTTGCCCTGCAAATGGATGACTATGAAAATGCAGCCAAATATGCAGGTGACCTGGTTAATTCGAACAGATATCCATTATCGAACACAGCAACAGATTTTGAAAGCGTATGGAAGAATGACAAGGGAACGGAAACCATCTGGCAGATTGCCATGACTAGTGCCGACGATGCCGGTGTACCTCTGGGGACTATTTTTATCGGTTATCCGACTACAAAAAAGGATTATATTCCTACACAAACACTGATTGACCTATACAATGAAAAAGATATCCGGCTAAAGACTTATTTCGGGAAATACCACTTAACCGTATCGTCAGGTAATGCGGCAGATATCTATTTCTTTAATAAATATCCGGGTAATGAATATTACAATGCATTAGGAAGCGAAACACGCTATTTGAATCAGCCTAAACCATTCCGTATTGCTGAAATGTATTTGATTGCCACGGAAGCTAATGCAAAGATTGGAACCGCAGCCGCTGTGAAAAAGGGTAATGACGCTTTGAATGCATTAAAAGAAGCGCGAATTGAGGGATGGACTGATGCAACCTACGATCAGGAAGCTTTATTAAATGAAATCATGAACGAACGGGCACGTGAGCTTGTGGGTGAAGGTTACCGGCTGATGGACCTGAAACGTTGGGGAAAAGGTGTAAAACGTGGAAAACCGCAAAGCAAAGGACTGGTGCTTTTTCCGGGACAGGCAAGTACTGACGGACTGGATAAACCTGTGGATGACCAGCGGATGCTCTGGCCGATTCCTAAAACAGAAATGGATGCCAACCCTCAACTGGCAGGTCAGCAAAATCCGGGATATTAATCAATGAATAACGTAAATTATCAAACACTTGAGTAAAATGAACTATCTGAAAATATACACCCTTCTTCTATGTGCCGTTCTGATCACCGCCTGTTCGGACGATGAGGAACAGTTCAATTCCGGAGCGGCTACGGTAAGTTTGCAGGAAACAGTAATGACAGTGAAAGAGTCTGCCGGTTTATGCACTGTGCCTGTCGTAGTGACAGGAGAACATACCGGAACTATCCGCGTGACGTTCGAATTAAAAGATCATACCGCCAAAGAGGATGAAAACTATATCGTCACCACAAAGACGCTGCTTATTCCTGCCGGTCAGGAAGCTATAAACTTTGAGTTTAAAACTGTTGACGACAAGGTTGTCAATGACGACCGCTCTTTTGATATTGAAATTGCCGATGTGAAAGGGGCATCCATTGGTACAAACAATCGTCTGACGGTGATTATCAAAGATAATGATTCCAGTTTTTATGAAACACTTTCGGGAACCTGGATATTTACCGGAACAGCTTCTGCTACCAATGCTTCTAATGTACAAGTGGGATTCTCCGTAAAAGTGAATACCGCGGAAGAAGGTACGGAGGCATACGAGCATTATCTGGTTTGCTCGAATAAGAATGGATTTGATCCGGATAATGACATTGAGTGGGAATTTAGCTGGCGTTTGCATTATGAATATGATTCGGTGGCGCAGAAAACCTATTTATCTATTGTACCGGGTGAAGATGTCGCTTCTTATGGTCCGTATACCATTCGTTTCAGGAGACTGGCATTAGACGGAAGTACTTCTGACGTATATCGTGGAGAATATGATGTTGAAACTAAAACTGTCACTTTCGAGAATGCCAATCTAATTGGTGATATGTATAAGGACGGACTGATACAAATACAGAAATTCAGGCTATTTGGCTGTAAAATGGAACACATCAGATAAAAACAAGATTATTAACATAACAAATAAAAAGAACTTATGAGAGCACTAATTGTCTGCATTACGCTGTTGTTTGCTTTGTTAACCTGCACTATGGCACAAATACCATCAGTTAAGGTGGAAGATACTAAGGGAGCACAGGTCAACACAGCTTCCCTGGTTAATCACAAAACACCTATGATTATTTCTTTTTGGGCAACAACCTGTAAACCTTGTATTCGTGAATTGGACGCCATAAATGAACAATTGCCCGATTGGTTGGAAGAAGCCAAATTCCGTGTAGTAGCTGTTTCGACAGATGACAGCCGTTCTACAGCTAAAGCGCGTGCATTGGCAGAGGGACATGGATGGGATGATTTTATCATGTTGTACGATAAAAATCAGGAATTCATGCGAGCTATGAATGTAAGCCTGACTCCACAGGTATATGTGGTGGATGCTGACGGGAAAATTGTCTATTCACATACCGGATATGCGCCGGGAAGTGAGCTGGAACTACTGAAAGCAATAAAAAAACTACAGAAATAGAAACTGTTATTATTCATAGATAAACGCAATGACATGACTAGAATAAGAGTTCAGGTGTTGGCTTTAGTAGCGTTAGCGTCTACTCTAACCTATGCGCAGCAAGATAACAAAAAAGGTTATCTGACAGGGAGCTTTGAAACGAATACGATTTACTACAAGGATGACAGTAAAACAAAAGCAGAATCTCCGGAAGATCATTTCGGCTCGAACAATTATCTGAAACTGGATTACTATCAGGGTAAGTTTGCCGTAGGTGTACAGTTGGAAGCCTATGAACCGGTACTGGTGGGATACCCGGCAGAATTGGAGAAAGCAAAGCTGACCAATTATTATGTATCCTGGGCTGATAAGGATTTTTCCGTAACAGCGGGTACGTTTTATGAGCAGTTCGGGAGTGGACTACTATTCCGTAGCTGGGAGGACCGTATGCTGGGACTAAATAATGCAGTGATGGGAGCACGATTTACCTACAATTACAAAAATATTGTAGGGTTAAAAGCCATTTGGGGTACTCCACGTTTTGGTATGGACTTTTCCGATACACAAGTACGTGGCATAGATGTAAGTTTCTCCTTGTCTGAAATGCTTAGTTGGCAAAACACGTCCTTGAGTATCGAAGGAGGGGCATTGAACCGGTATGAGAAAATCAATATCGACCTCGAAGAAGAAGGGGGAAAACCTTATTCGAATGGCTTCTCGGGACGGGTAAATTTTGAACGCTCCGGATTTACAGCGAAAGGTGAATATGTGGATGGTGGCAATAAATATTATAATTTCATTCATGATGACAAACTTTATGCGAGGAAACGTGCCAATGCGCAACTGTTGGAACTAGGATATAGCGGTAACGGGTTGGGAATAAATCTGACCGGGCGCCGTTTGGAATGGATGAATAGTGAGATTATTGCCGGTAATGGTTCGACTTCGAATCTGTTGAATTATGTCCCGGCTATGAGTACGCAATATACCTATATGTTGACCAACTTGCATCCTCATACTCCACAAATAGGAGATGTGACAAATGCAGTTAGCGGTGAGATGGGCGGACAATTGGATGTCTTTTATCATTTCAAAAGAGGAACGGTCATTGGAGGTAAACGCGGTTTGAAATTACATGCTAACTTTTCTACCTATTATGCTTTAGAAAAAGAAGGAACAGCCCAGATAGGTAACTTGGCATTTCGTGACTTTAGTGTTGATGTGGAAAAGCAATGGACAAAGTCATTCAAAATGAACTTGCTTTATTCCATGCAAGAATATAGCCCTTCGTACGGAGCGAATAAAACGACTAATCTGTCGAATATTTTTGTAGCAGATTTGCAATATAAGTTCACGCCTTCTTTTTCAACTCGCATGGAGTTGCAATATCTAACTACAAAAGAAGATCAGAAGGACTGGATGGCAGCTTTGTTGGAGATAAATTTTGCTCCGGCATGGAGCATTTACGGAAGTGATATGTATAATCACGGCAAGGATAAAATCCATTATTACAATGTGGGAGCCAGTTATGCCAAGTCACGTACGCGTATAGCCTTGAGTTATGGTCGTAACAAGGAAGGGTACGTCTGCTCTGGTGGAGTTTGCCGGACGATTCCTAAATATACAGGTGCCAACCTGACTATAACTACTTCATTTTGAGTTCATCGAAACATTTATTAATTAGAATATAGAATATGAGAAAATTTACAATGTTTTTTATGTCAAGTCTGATATGCTTGTGCGGATGTTTTACAGCGTGCAGCGGCAATTCAGACGACAATGGTAAAGAGCCGGACAACGGCGAAGTGACAGGACCTATTACTTTGACTGTGGATAAAGCCAAGATTGAAGCTAACGGGACAGATATGGCGACTTTTACGGTGACCGATGCCAAAGGGAAAGTACTGACGACACCTGAATATATGAAGAATGTATATTTTGAAGATGTTACTACCGGTGATTATCTGGAGAGACGGACCAATACGTTCGTGTCAGTAGAAAACGGGACTCATAAATTTAAAGCATATTATCTGGACTGGGAGTCGGATGAAGTTTCCGTAACCGCACAGAATCGTAAGAATTATGAACTTTTCTATCGCAAGGTGGGTGTTTTTAAAATGACCGGGACTTGGTGTACCTATTGTCCGGCCATGACTTCGGCATTAAAGAAGGTGGAAGAACTGATGCCGGGTCGTATGGTGAAAATGGCTTTTCATTCTTCCAGCAGTTCCGCCACTGACCCGTTCCATTTGTCACAGACAAGCACAATCATGGGCCGTTCTGGAGCGTCCGGTTTTCCTCCCTGTATCTATGATTTGAAAGTCATG